>Ga0116227_10000498_pt1 | contig 76511 bp, 51 predicted proteins | sample S1TSphgellanicum_FD_89693 | JGI IMG/M metagenome (GOLD analysis project Ga0116227, IMG submission 89693) | Host-associated microbial communities from peat moss isolated from Minnesota, USA - S1T2_Fb - Sphagnum magellanicum MG | ecosystem: Host-associated > Plants > Peat moss > Unclassified...
ATTATATGTAACCTAAAGGGTGGCCAAAGAGACAATAACATGTTTCAATTTGTGTTGCCCACCCCCCGAGGCACCATAGTCGTAAAAAAACTTCTTCAGTTTGTCCGGGGATTGGGGGGGGGGGGGAAGTTTTTTTATCGCCTTTTGTTCATTGAAAAAGGAAGAAAAGAAAAGAAATCCTTGCCCCCCATGATTTGGTGAAAAAGTGCCTCCTTTTGCCCATCCTCACCTCCCTTATTTCTTATGGGAAAAAAAAAATCCTATACCTATTTCATTTTACTCACACCCTAAATATTATTCAACTCTAAATAAGTAATCTTCCTATAATGCAAAATAAACCCTATCATGTTAAAAAAGTCATTTCGTTTGATTGGTTTGAACCTGTGAGGAGGGGCTATAATTTGATACATTTTATGGTTTATTTGTCTATTTGTATGTGAATTAAATCATAGAACTGGTTTGCAACTTTGACAATCCAAATTAGGGTTCAGATTTTGATCTATTTGTGGGTCAATTAAATTACAGGATAGGCTTGCGGTTTACGAATCACGGTCCACATTACAACATTGTTTGATGAGAAGAAGATCGACTACTTACCCCCATTGAAACGGGTGTGTGATTGTGTTTCGAAGTAACCTTATGGAGCAAAGCCGAATTTGCATCCATAAAACGGTGAGTGTTTTGAAAACCAAAATACAATCCTATTGGCATTTTTGTATTGGAAACAGCCACTCGGAAAACCAAAATAGAAAGATTTCTTGTAGGTCTTTTACATCTTGACACTGGGTAATGCCCTTAGACCAGGGCGTTCCCAAAGTAAGTGCCCCTCAGCTCCATCTTGCATTTTCTTTGGGAACAACCCACTCGTAGGGGCTGTTACCATATATTAATTTGCATATTTGTAGGGTTAAGGGGGGGCCGGGGAGGGGGGCAATTTGGAGGATGAGACCCTTTAAAAAAAGTAGGGGAAATGTTTTTTTTGGTTGAGGTTATTTCATTCACTTCTTTTTTTCCGGGGGCAGGGGCAGGGGCAGGGGGTCAAGGAAAAAATAATGAATGTCACGAATTTGAGGACCTGGAATTCCAGATGTGGTCGTACAAACGTCACTTGCACCCTAGCGAGCCTAGTGCGTAGTAGGTACCTACACCTACCTGTGATTGATAGATATTAAAAAGGCGGGAAAAGGCCACTGGAAGATAGACTAGCCTAGGGTAGGGAAGCTACTAGTAGGTACCTACCTACCTACCTACCTACCTGTGATTAGGTATCTAATATCTACTACCCTACCCAAAAGCTAAGCTCTCATGTATATAGGTGAGGAGGGCTGTACATAGATTAGGTAGCTATTCATAGTAAAGGTCTTTCTCTCTGGCTCTCCTGCCATATGGGCCAAAAATTGTATTAAATTTTGGAAATTCAAGTATAATGGCAAAATGTTCCAGATTCCGAGAATTTTTTAGTCTGCTTTTTAAATTTATTTTTTTAAAAAAACCTTAAATTGTATTAAAATTTGGAAATTCAAGTACAATGGCAAAATATTCCAGATTCCGAGAATCTTTTCGTATGCTTTTTTAATTTATAAAAAATAAAATAAAATAAAATAAAACCTAAGTTTTTTTAACTTACCGCCACATTTTTTTTGGTACCACTTGAAAGAGCCAAAGAAATCTGACAATTGCGTATTGAATGAGAATTCTTTCCCCTTTTATTTAAAAATGGGGGAGGAGGAATTGTCATAGGACCACATTGCAACTTCAGACCTTGGGATCCTGAATTTAGGCTAGCTTTTAGCGAGCTTTTTATATTATTATTAAAAAAAAATTGTTTCAACTTTGGCTACTTATCTATCCATTGTCCAACTTTTTCAACTTTCCTAAATTACATCCATTTTTCATCCATTGTGTGTGTTAAGAGGGATTGATGGAAAAGTGAAGAATATGGAAAGATTTTTGGAAGGGGGAGGGAGGGAGCATCCCAAACATTTAGGTTTTTTATTCACAATCAACACTAAGAATAAGGTCAATGGAGTTGCCAAGTAGAGAGTATTGGGTATATGATGAACACAACAAATTTAACTATCTAAAATTATTTTTAAAGTAATTAGATAAGAATAAAGTGGAATTTTATTTTTCTTTCATTATTTTATGTTTGGTTTTTTGAGCATGTCAATCAATGAATTTTTTTTAAAAAATTTAATATATATTTTTTCTTTCAATTTTCAAAATGGGGCTTCTCATCCTGATTCCAAGTTAGTTCAAAATGGAGAAAGTTGTGTATTGGTGGAGAAAGTCATATTCACGTGTCACAAACCCCCAAACTAGCTATTAAAAGATGGTTTGTGGTTTTTTATTTCAATTTTATTTCACCTTTATTTCCTTTTTCACGTGGGGGGGGAGGACCCCCATAATATGTCAATATAGTATTATATTTCACAAAGAAAAAATCACAAATTAGAAACTTACCATGGCCATGGCCAATGCAAAAAACACGATCCTTGTCATTAAAATTTTATTCAAAGCTTCATGTTGAGCTGAATTTTGGAGAAATTTTTCCAAATTGTGATTCACCTTACTCAAGAGGTAATTCCAATTCCAAAAACTTTTGTGGTAGCCTATTGGAGATGAAAAAATGAAAAAAATTCTAAGAAAAATTATATAGTAAGATTGCACCAAGAAGATCACATTGAGACGGGGTGTGGAAGGGAGGAGCAAATCCAAAGGAAAAAAGAAATACAAGACTCTACTCTAGTCATTATATAAGGTTACTTTAGTTGTAGTTTTCATGTTCATAGTTGACTCTATTTTCACTTGTATCTCGTCGAGGTTGTGTGTGAAACAATGGACTTGAACTACTTTCAAGGTACAAAAGTGGTCCCGGTCACATACTTGAAGTTGATCATAGAGTGAGTGATGCATGAGTTTGCGGAGCAAAACCGCCATATCTTTGGGAGCTCCATACTATCAACCATTACTTTCTTAGTAGCAAAATGGGGGCCTCATTTTTGGCATGGTTGCCATATCTCATTCTTTGGTACATTGCCCACTTGTCATATCCCATTCTTTGGGACATTGCCCCACTTCATGGCTCACATCCATTCATCTACTTCCCTAATATCGGCTTTACTTCATCCTTTTTTTAAATACAAAAATGACCACGGGTCAAGTATGTAGCGCACATCCATTTTTGGCCTTGCCTACCAAGGCTATGATATTGTGTTTAGATTCATTATAGAGTATAATAGCTTAAGGGATTTTGGTTTTCTAAAGGAAGGAGCAAAACACACAAAACCAAGGACTTTAAAAAATTGGGGGGGGACCTTGCACACAAAGTTGGGTGCTGGAAGTGGAGTGCATAAGCCCTGAAATTCAAGAATGTCCTCCTTTATGGGCTTTTATGGGGGAGCATTATAACATGGAAAAAATTTCTTTAACAAAAAAATAATTAAAAGCTTGGATGTACAAAGTGGCACTTTACACAACATAAGTCCTTTATTATGTAGAACCACCTTATATATAAGGTTCCCTAAATGGCAAATTTTTAGCAAAGAAAAAATTTAACACATCATTATATTAAAACCATCTACTAAAAATCATTTTTTAATATATTAATTTCTTTTAACTTGATAGCATTAATATATAAAGTGATTTTTTTTTCTTTTTAACAAATAGGGGCCACAATTGGTGGCCCAAGGCCAACAAGTTAGGTGTAGAAACTCAAACACAATTCAAAGGTGCTTATAATGAGACTAGCTATGAGGACCCCCACCCTCCATCCCCTCCCCTCGCACCTCACCCCACCCCCATCCAACAACCAACCCACAGAAATGAATAAAATTTTGAAACAAAAAAGGGGGTTTCACCCACCTATACAAGTGGGATATTTGGACAGATGCAACGGAGCTCATCTGTTTACATGCACCTACTTTTCACATGACACCCAGCTCACGATCGACATGATGAGTGAATGTGTGTGTGTGTGTGTGTGTGTGTGTGTGTGCATTAGCGACCCAACAACAACATCTAAGGCCAAACAAGAAGTCCAAACCAAACAAGGGGTGCATCACATTGTGGCCTTGCCATTTACATTAAAAAGTATATTAAGGCAAAAGAAGAAGTATAGAAATTCAAATATTTCACCATGCAAAAAATATAATCTTCTAAAAAAATCCTCTAAATAGAAGCCATAATCCTTCAAGATATCATAACTCTATAATAACTAATCTCAAGTTTCAACACAAGCCAAAAACATCATGTTTCAAAAATCCTCGTACATAAATAGACCTATTATTCTTTTCCTTGTTTCAATTCTTACCAAACTAGATGCATTAACCGGACTATTATAACTATTATGCAACAAATAACTTGAGGAACTTTTCCATACAATCCCTTGTTATTATTTACATAATGAAAAGCCCAACATAATGTAGGTGTATTATAAGTTCTTTGAAAAACTCTTTGAACATGCAATTTTTTGAAAATTGAATGTATCCTTTCATGAATGAATGAAGCTAATTTTTGTTTAGAAACTAAAATTTTCTTTTAAAGTTTTTATTAGAGGTTCCTTTCCCATAGATACTTGATTGGGAAAATTTTCACAAAACTCATTTTTAATTTTTCATACATTCTCATTTTGACTTAATTGTTCCATTTTCAAACAAAATTCTTTTCACAAGTGAATATTGATGAGATGCAAAGGTCAAAACTAAATAAGTTTCACAAAGGGGTTCATGTTATAATATATTAATTTAATGAACTACTTAGAGCAAAACAAATGAAGGTCAAAACATTACAATCATTTATAAAATTGTTCATTTATATGCATCATGAAATAAGTGCAAATGTATAATGAATGTGAAACATGTAATTTTTTTCTAATAGCTAAAAATCCCTGCACAATGCACAACATATACCAATACATTAATAGAGACCAAACAAAACATATACACAAAATTTTAAAAATTCATAAATAATTTTTTTTGAAAAACAAAAAAGAAAACAGCGAGGCAAAGTGACAAAACAATGTAACAGATTGAAAAAAGCAACAAAAAAACATGGTAGGCCATGAGAACAAAACAAAGCAACAAAATGACATGACAAAACAATGCAATAAGAAGAAGCATCAAGGTGCAATAATAATGTGAAGCCACAAAGCGCAATAACAAGGTGTGACAACATAATGAAATAGCAAAGCAAAAAAACAAAACAACACAACAAGATGAAAAAAAAGGTGTGACAACAAGGCAATGTAACAAGGTAAAATAACAAGGTGTGAAAACAATGTGTAACAACAAAACAAAACAACAATGCAAAATACCAACCAACCAACCAACAACAAAATGACTAAAAAAACAAACGAACCCCAAAAATTTGCTTGGCCTTGTTTATATTCATGAAATGTGAAGACCAAAGATGATGCCTCTACACATACAATACTTATGTGGTGTCACCTTTAATCTTAATCCCATTTTCAAAAAACAATTAACCTGAAATATAGCTTAGTAAGCTTTACCAACTATTGTACACCTAGATGTTAAGATAAACCCCTAATGTTGAAAACAAGAATTGGATATGTCCTAGGAAGGTTTTCATTCACCATTTGTGATGCCCATCAATTTTCAAGATGAAAACCAACATAAAAACCTAACTAATTCTCATCTCATTTTTAGAACCACCCAACATTGGTAAAGACATCCAAAACTTGCCGTACAAAGCACATAGCACCACTAGCCTTGAGGATTTGAATTTGGCCAACTTGTTATAATATTGTTTTGAAAGGTTTGCAATGAAATGAGGTCCAACATCAAAACTAAGCATATTACCTCAATAGTTTGTTGTGGATTTGGCACAAAACTTTAAATCGTCATTACTTCCAATTAAAAAAAAACTTAAAACTCTTGCTAGTATATGTGCACACACAACAAATGATGAAAACCCTACAAGGCAAACCCTTCTGATGTTGGATTGTGCAACATTTTTTTATGCCTATAAGTTTCTTGAAATGTGAAATACATTGGAGGAGGGCCCATATTTCTTGCATTTTCTTTGTTGGGAGGTTTTGGTTTCATGAGGTTATCTGCTTCTCTTCCAACAACAATGGTGCATTTTTACATTGAGGAGTCAAATAGCTCACATCTTAGAACTGTCAACTCTAAAAGAACCAACACTCAAATTGAGAGACCAAGAATTACAATAACCCTTTGGGTTTAGGGTTTAACAAAGGGTTAAACCCTAAACTCTAAGTTTGGCGGGGGTTTCATCACTATGGTTAGTATAATAAGCTGTGATATAATTGTTTATGGGCCATATTTTCTGTTGTAACACTCTTTTGTGACAAAATGACCACAAAATGTGAGGCCACCGAACCCTATCCTAACTATTGGAGCACATTCTCGGTAATGTAATGGAAGAAGTATTAAGGTCATTTGCCCCCACAGTTAGTTTGGTAGGGTTTAGGGATTCTTTTGGTTTGTAGCTTATTTCATTTGTTTGGGATGCGACTACGAGGGAGTCAATGATGTAGGAGTCACTTTTATTGGTGTGTGTACTCATGGAATGAATTAAGTTTACTCAATAGATTTGGTTACTACCTTGCACATGCTCTAATTTGGTTAACTCATGGTGAAGTTGATTTTGAACACCAAATCCAAAGGTATTACATATTACTACTCGTGGTTAACTTTGATCATGGTTATACACTAAGTTATATCTTTCACATTAAACCTTAAGTCTTTAATACTGGATTTTAGGGTACACTTCTTCCCAAAACACTCAAAAAGATGTGAAATATAAAAGAATATATTGCAATATACTTTCTAAATTGTTGTTAACTTTGAAAGGTAATGTTGTGTGTGTGTTTCCTTTCAAAGCCACAAATGAATGAATTGTTATTTTCTAAATGGATCTATAATAGCTCAATATCACAAACTAAATGGGACATTATATGTTTTAGGGCTTTTAAAAATTGTACTCTTGACCTTTCCTTACTATATGTGTCTAATTGTTCCATGGACAAAGGTTATTATGACCATTGCATACCAACAATGACCATTGCATACCCTCTGACAATATTTTGCTAGGTTACTTATCGGGTGGGTGCATGTTGTATCACCTCATTGGCCAATCTTACATAGGTCACCATTTTCAACCTAGGCTAATATTGGGGACATACAATTGTGGGGGCTTATTCTGCCCTAACAAATTGTTTGTTATGACAAATTGTTAAGTGAACTTCAGATTGGTAGGGTTTAGGGTTTAGGGCCTAGCAATGTTTTATTAAACCCAAAAAAAACAAAAATCCCCCAAATACGTACTACCTAGTATATTTGTTGGGCTTCAAGAGCCTCTTCACTCCGGACCCCACTAACCAAAAATCATATTATTAAATAATAATAATAATAATAATAATAATAAATAATCATATTATTTATTAGCTTTTGTTTTTCATGGGGCGAAGATTGCGGGGGTGGGAAGACTACAAAGTCGTGATGACCGGCTGTCCCGGTTGAGCGCAACCGGGTAGCGCCTTCAAGCATGAGGGCAGCTGCCAGCAGGTGGATGGGGGGCTGGTGGTGGCGACCTGTTATTGACGGTCAAAGCAGCGGAAACGGTTTGTCGCGTGCAGATCATCCGACCAATGGGGAGGCGAGTAAAGTAGCCGTACAGTGGACCCGTTCCCACCATACTTCCTGGCTGGCTGCTGTCTCTCTTTCTCTATTTTTTCTATCACCCACTCCTGGTTTGCCACGTAGCGTTCCATCGCTCGGCCGTTGAAATGTCTGAGCTGTCCACTTTTCACTTTCTGAACTTTTGTCTTACATCGCCTCAGCCTCTCTCGTGACGGTAGGTCGGCCGTGCGATCAGATACTGGGTTGGGTAAATCTGGATCGTCCGTGTTGGCTCAAAGACTTTTGTGTCTCTGGATTTGTCTTTTGTTTTGTTTTGTTTTTTTTTTTCAATTAAAACTATTTTTTTAAATTTTTATACTTTGTTGATGATCCCCCCTTGGAAGTCGAGGAAATTGATGTTTTTTGTGTAGGGTAAAAGCAAAGCGTTGGGGTGGAGGCTTTATCGGAATTGGGCCCAGCCCGCAACTCACCTCCCATTGGCCGAATTCCAATAAAGCCTGCTCTGCTGAGGGCTTTACGAGTGTGTAGAGACTAAACCCAAAAAAATGAAAGGCGTTTGTTTTGAAAAACCCAATGCCCATCGGAGCAGGCGTTTTATTTTTTGAAACGCCCTTCAAGTAGTAGTGATTTGGAAAAATAAACATGTTGGGCAATGCTAATACTCAGCATTTAATGCACAAGGTTCGAGAGTAATTATAGTAGTTGTACAGATAGGAGCAGTGAAAATATGTGTAGCATCAGTGGAGGCGCTCAAGAAGAAGGGAAGAAATGATGAAACTTAGTTTACTACCAAAATTGATGGTTTTCTGAGTTTCATTCCCAGTTGAATGCTTAAAAACTTTTTTGCAGGTTTTTTTTTATAATCTCCCCATGTGTATGACCAAATTGAGGGTTTTGGTGCTGTGATTTTCTTATTTTACGGATAACTCTATTGAAATGGAACTCAAGACATCTTGAGCTCTTCCATATTATGTTGTCTTGTATAGTCATTACACAGGCAAACTCAAAGAGGAGGAGGGGACAACCTTTGTGCCTTCAATAGGTGAGAAATGAGCCCTCTTTTTTGGGTTCGTATTCATTTTGGTTTGTCTTGTTTTGTGATTGACAATTGTGATCCAGCCAACAAACAAATATCACAGCGTATGTGAGTGGAGTAGCGGGTGTTGAAAATGAGGAAAAAGTTGGAAAATTTTGATGTTCGCATCTTGACCCACAAGCAAGCAAATGGTTGGTGGGAAACAACATATATAATTGGTAAGTCTTTACTTTAGACGGTCGCACCAAAAGGGAAAGGAGAACAAGGGTGAGGGATACAACATAGTGGATGTAACAACTAGGCACATGCGCCAAAGCAACGTGCACACCAGCTCACTGGGGAAAAAAAGTCCAAAAGAACATCCAAGTGAGAGTGGGACCTATATCTAGATCCTTAAGAGTGGAATGAATCTTACGCCTATATACAGATTGGGCCACTCTTAAGAATATTGGGCCTAAGATCACTCTCACTCTTAATGATATAGGTGTAAGGTCCTTCTACTGTAGGTGTAAGATCCCTCCCACTCATAAAGCATCAAAAGGAGGATTTCTGTAGTGTAGTTGGAGAGGCCACACCTTATTGCACATAATTTTATCCTCCGCAAAGGGTGCGGCATTTTGGAAAACATAATACACACTCTTTGCAACTGTTTCTTTTCATTTTTGTTCTCTTTGATCCCACCAAATGGGTATCCATTGGCTATTATCCGAAATTTTCAGAAATTAAAAAATATATGCCCGATGTATACGGAGGGAGGGCACCTAGGGCACCTTCTTTACTTGCTTTTTGGTAAGGTGTGTCCTCTTACATGCTCGTTCTTTTTCTATTATTAGATTGTTGGAAACAACCCATTGTCACCAGAGCTCTTCTTCTTCTTCTTCAATGTCTTGTATTTGATTTCATTTCTTGTCCCATATGACATTGTCAACTCACAAACGTTGGTATAGTTTATAATTCTCTTCATTCATTGGAAAAAGACCTAGTCCCTAACAACCCGGGGGGCAAAAAATTGTGGGATTCATAGGGGAATTGAGTTGAGGTTCCACTAGAAGTGGAGGAGGTACCTATTACACCTACTTCTTAAGAGTGGGAGTGAGCTTGGTGGGACCTGTGCCAATTTGCAAACTAGGCATCATGAGTGTAAAGAAACTCCTTAGAATATGCTACATGAGGACTTCAACTTGTGGGTGGGATTGAAAACCGCGGATTTAAAAAATTGGTTGGTTGATTTGGTGGATTTTAGGATTAATTTTGCCTTGTTTACAAACCTACATAACCCCCATTGTTTTGGAAAAAATAATTTAGTTTTCATATATATATAAAAAGTTGGGTTTTGCATAGGCAAATGAGGTTCCAAAACATCTACTCCAAATACTTGCACCACAAACTCCCCCAAAAGATATATTTGGTGAAGGTAAGATCATGCTTGGGGCATTCTTAAAATACACAAATGAAGCCTACTCACCAATTCTATGAACTCAACATTTTCATGGGGCATTTATAAAACACACACAAATACATAGTTACACTTACACACACAAGTTGTATAATGTATAGACTATAGACAACTCGCACAACAAGAAGTTTTCTTTGAAGTGTATGCATTAGGAAAATTCTAACAATGGGCAAGTAAACCTATTACCTTGATATACCCATGTGTATATAATAAGGTAAATATATATCCTACCTAGTTCATAAATGTTGTTTGATGCCCTTTTAATCACCCTACCCAAATGATAAATATTTAAGCTTTACCTTTACTTCAGGGACGGTAATTGCTTTGATGAGGATAAATAGAAGGTACATGCCAAGATTTGTCCATTATAGCATGATGCATTTCCATATTTTACAATGCATGTGGAAATAATGGATTTTAAAAAATTATGGTGACTAATTATTGAATATGTTTTTTTTTTAAATTAATTCATTACATTAATTACCTTGGAAAAAAAGCTTACCATAAATTCATGGAATCCTTCTTATTTTTATTTATTTATTATTATAAGTGGTTAGAATTTTTTTTAATGCTATTGATTGTTTTCATTATATTTTCTTAATTTCCATGTGTCTGCAATGCCAATTGGATACCTTGCTTCATTTTTAAATGTGCCATATTTGTGTAAATACGTTTACCCTACATTTGCACATGTATATCCATATGGTATGTATAGGGCAAATGATGAAATGTTTACATTTACCCCTACATTAGAAATAAGTAAATGTTTATCAATTATTTTTACCCTTACACAAATTGATAATTTTGCTAAGCCTTTAGACCCTTACCTACAATGATTTGTTTTGTGGCAAAAATTCACCATTTTGTTATTTTAAAAAAATCCCAAGCAACATCGTAATTAATAGAGCTTTTTGAAAAAAAATTCAACAAAATCGCCACATTTTAGAGAAGAAAATTATAAAATTGCCAAGCGCTTTGGAGGATTTCGGTAAATTTTTAGCTTTCTTCTTTTGAAATCATCATTTTTTAGCTAATAGATTTTAGTCATTCACCAACAGGTACTAGGATTCCTAGATTTTTTATTTTTCTATTTTTCTTGTAACCAAATTTAGTTAAATCCTCTTATGGTTAATTGTCACTTTTGGTGCAACATGAGATTTTTTTTTTAAACAAACCTTGTTTACTTTTAACAAGCTTTTTTTTTTTTTGAATTCTTATTTTTATTAATATATTAAAATGGATATATTGACCCAACATTGAAAATACCAATGTTAGGAAATTTTCAAAAATGAGGTGAACATTGGTTAGGTTTTCACTTTGAAACTAACAAGTATCACAATTGGTAATACCTTTACTAAAAATTGACCCACCAATTCCCACTAAGTTGAAAACCACATTTGTGATAATCACCTAAAGTATCTAAATGTTAAAAAGATGAAAACTAGAAATTTACCCAAATGTTAAGACATACCTTTTTAGTGCCCTATTAGAAAATATAGGAAATCTAACCAAATATTAAGACATACCAAGTTTCAATTTTCAATAATAGGGGTCTATGTTAGCATCTAGGGTGTAGGGTGGTTGGTAAGGCATATTGAACTAGGTTTTAAGTTAGGGATTTTTTTTAATGAGATTCAGGTTAAGGGTGGTGCCACATAGGGCCCCATTTTTTTTGAGTCATTTTGTGTATGGTTGTTGTTATTTCACCTTGCTACTTTGTCTTTTTGTTTCACCTTGTTGTCATGGCTTGTTATGTCACCTTGTTATCATGCCTTATTATTTCACATTGTTGCATTGCCTTGTTACTTTAACTTGTATCACTTTCTTGCCATGCTTTGTTGTTTTGCTTTTTGGATTGCCTTATTGTGTCCTTTTGTTGTTTCACCTTGCTACATCACCTTGTTGCATTGCTTTGTTAATTCACCTTACTAGGTCACCTTTTTGTTCTTCCTTGAATACCTTTTTAGTCTTTATCAATCACAAACTTCCCATCTACTAATTTGGTAATGGAAATCGTGCGAAAATCATTTTATCATGGGTTTGTATGTTTAAAACACAAATGTCATGTGTTTAAAACACGAATGATGCATGTATAAGTAAAATGAAAATATTTCATCCTACTTATATGCGCATCATTCGTGTTTTAAATGCATGACATTATGTGTAAAACGTACAAACCCATGAAATAATAATTTTCACACAATTTCCATTACCAAATCATGGGATGGGAAATTTGTGATTAGTGTTATTCCACCTTGCTTGTTGTTTTATTTTCTTATTGCTTTGTGCCTTGGTTTTGCTGGACTAATACTTCCCTCACCCCAAAAAAGTTTATGTAGGTCTTCAAGTGGTAGACTTTAAGCCTTCTTCTCCCTTCTCCCAGCTCAATAAGTTTTATCTTTCATTTAATTACTTATTTATTTTGCTTGTGAAGTTTTTTTTTTGTTTGCTTTCATTGCATTGTTAATTTTTTTCCTTGTTCTTTGTTAACATATTGACATATGTTATGAGTTATGCATGGATTTTTAGCTAGCAGGAAAAAGTTGCATGCTTCACATTCATTATACATTTGCACTTATTCCATGATATATAGAAGCTAGTAATTTTGTAAAAAATAATAATTTGAGTTTTTTTTTTTTTTTTCCTAGGTAATTTATTAGATTGATATGCTATAACCCCTTTTTGAAACATATTTAGTTTTGGCTTTTCCATGTCATCAATATTATTTTGCAAAAAATGTTTTGTTAGGAAATGGAACAATTAAATCTAAATCTAAATCTAACAAGAATTGAAAATGAGTTTTGTGAAATTATTTCCATCTATGGAAGAGGAACCTCTAACAAAAGCTTTAGAGGAAAATTCAATTCATGAAAAGATGCAAGTCAATCTTGAAAAATTGCATGCTCAAGGATTGTTTTGGAAATTTCATAATAGATTTACATTGTATGTTGGGTTTTTTTCTTGTGTAAATTGTTGTGTAAATGCCAATAAAAAAATGGATGGAAAAGTTCCTCAAGTTATATGTTGCATACTTTGTTACAATAATTCAATTGATGCATGTAATATGATAAAAACTCAAGCGTGGAAAGGAATAATAGGTCATATTACAAAACCAATAGAATAACAAGTTGGAGAAAACATGTGAATGTAAACCATGTAGTGATGGCAAAAATGTTTGAGGAAGAAATAAATAGTGTTGTGAAAGGGGTATTGAAAAGACAACCAACAAAAGAAAAAAACTTAAGGTGTCTAACAATGCAATACAAAAAAACAAATCAGTGCAAAATAACTTTTCAAAATGGATGATGTGCAACAAAAACAATTTATGCAAGACCTTGTCCTTTTGGTTGTCAAAAATTACCTATTATTCAATTTGTGCATAGAACATGGTTGAAACATTTTACATGCATTTATGTTGTTCAAGAATTGTGTTTCCTTTAAGAAAATTGGTTTTAGAAAAAGTGTTTATGTTCAATCCCAAAAATATGTTAAGTCAATTAAACTTGTAGAATATTGTTCTACCAAAACAAATTTTGACCTATGAATGTCAAAGAAAACACATAACATTTTTGTTTTGGTGATAAATTTCTTGAGGGTTAATTGGCAACCAAAACGTATCGCAATGAGTTTGTTTCAGGTAAATCAAATTACAAGACAAGTTTTATCAATAAACTTGATTTTTTCTTTTTTTTTCCTAATAATATTGATTATTCTTTTTTTTGAATTACAAGAAAAATGCCTCAATTTAATATTATTTTAAAAAATTCGATAATTGAGTTGTGAGAATCACTTTAAAAACCCATCAATTAACAAATTTGTGAAAACCAACAATGTGAGGATTGGATAGGGGTTTGTTTCCCAATTTTTTGAAATCCTAGCCAATTATATGAAGAAGTTTTATAAAATTCAAAAAGAGAATATGTTTGATTATTTAGAATTAAGTTAATGAGTAGAACTAACGATTCTCATGAAAAAATGAGAGTTACCCAACACTAGAAAATACCATCCAAAGAAAGAAAGTCAATGGGATGAGAGAATACATGTTTCTTTGCATTTTGAATGATTTTTGAGTTTGCTTTCATTCTTCTAACTTTTAGTATTGATTTCATGCGATGGTACATTTTATTACACACAAAGAGATACTAAAGAACAAATCAAAATTCCTATTTATTATATGTAGGAAAAGAAGAATTTTTGGATTTGGAACTCCTTTAGATGGTTTTTTCTAGAAAAGAAAATGGTATTCTTGAAATCATTGTGAAAATATTCAACTTTTAGTTATTGAATTATTTTTGTGGCACATTATCACATATAGGTAGATATATGTGAAGCACATGCCATGTCATGATGAACGGGTTTGCAACCATAGTTATGTGCTCAAACAAAAAAGATTTTTGTTCGCAAAACTTTTGGCTAAAAAAAAATGTTCACCTTGTCATTGCGAGAGAGAGAGAGACAGACAGACAGAGAGATAAAGCCCATGGTCAATTAGAGAACACATTCTTTTTCAATGGTGTTTTTTTGGGTGGGGACCAATGGGGGTTCTCATCATTCATGACTCGCTTTCTTTCTTTCTTCTTCTTCTTGGATTGCTCATGAATACAACTACTGTAGAGTAGAAAAGGAAGTTGCAAAATTATAAGAGGGAGGGAAGAGGGGAGGTGGGAAAAAGGTATGAAAAGTGGCAACCCAAAGACACATTTTCATTGAAAAAGAGAGAAGAAATCCAAAAGCCAATGTGACTGAACAGTCAAAAGAGACAAAGATGAGTTGACATTGGGTTTCAGCCCAATAACCTACTACCCTATGAAACATATAGGTTAGGTGGGTAGGTAGGAAAATAGGTGATTGCTAGGTAAGTAGATGCAAGTGGACGGTTAGTATGTAGGTAAGGACTAGCAATAACATATCCTTTGAAATATAGACAAGTAGGTAGGTAGGTAGGAAAGGAAATAGGAGACTACTAGGTAAGTAGATGCAAGTGAATAGTTAGTATGTAGGTAAGGACTAGTGATAACACATCCTTTGAAATATGGACACGTAGGTAGATAGGTATGAAGGAAAATAGGTAATTAGGTAAGTGGATGGTTAGTATGTAGGTAAGGACTAGTGATAACATATCCTTTGACATATAGATAGGTAGGTAGGTACGTAGATAGATAGGAAGGAGAATAGGTGACTACTAGGTATGTAGGTGTAGGTGATGGTTAGTAGGTAGGTAAGGCCCAGTGGATTTATTTTTATTTTATTTTATTTTACAGGTAGGTAGGAAATAGACCAACTGATGTAACTATGGTGGTTATCTAGGGGAGGGAAAGTATTTTTCTGTCCACCCACCATCCATCCATCCCTCATGGTGCACTGGTTGGTTCACTCTGACACCCCCTTTTAATTTTTTTGGTCTCTAGTGAGATTTGAACCCTGGTTTTGCACTGGAGGAAAAAGCTACAACTTATTGGGGCAGACCTCTATGCCCCTAGTCTGCCTGTCTGCCTGTCTGCTTGCCTGAGGAACTAGTATTTGTTGCACAAAATTCAGTAGTGTTTGAAAACAAATGTCAGTACACATTCTGCAAAAGGCTGATGCAGCAAGAAATTTGTCTTAATATTAAATATGTATATCATTTTTTTATTTAAAAATAATAAAAATATAATTTTATAATAACTATAATATTAAATATGTATATTATGTATATAGAATTTATAAAATTTGCTTGTGTTTTGTGGGCTTGACTCTTCAAGTCTGGAAGAGACACAGAGAGAGAGAGAGAGAGAGAGAGAGAGAGTCATGCTTCACAGGCAGGTCAGAATCCTCACATGGATGTAGCTCTCTGCTCCATGCACACCCAGAGGTTAGGGAATTTGTTAAACCTCGAGCGAGCATGAGGGAATGGTAAGTACACAATATAAAAATCATCATCATCATCATCATCCAAGAGTAGATTACACCATTGTTGTTTTTTTTTTTTTTAAATCTTTCTACTCAGGTGTAAGTTATATAACATTGGTAGTGCAGGAGATGGGAAGAAATGGGTATAACTTTATTAAATGCTGATGATTCAGCATTTCGTACTGAGTTTCAGCATTTCATACTGAGATTTAATAAAATTTCCTTACTTCACAGATACCACTGAAAGAGGGGTTAGGGGTTGAAAGGAGGCCCAAAGACGGGGTGAAGATTGGGTGACTTTGTGGATTTCCCTAATAAGTAGGAATAAGCCAGCCAACGTTGGCTGGGTATCATTAACTCACTCAATTTTCAGGCCATTTCTCAAATCGAAAATCAGAAGTTGTCACTTCAAGTGAGAATCAACAATTTGAAAATCAATGAGGTATCACAAAGCTTCAAACACGATACCTATTCAGAAGCTATCAAGTGAACCTTGAATCCAATTCTCATACTTGTATAGATTTATACAAACTCAAATAAATATAAAAATGTTTACCCATTGCCATATCAAGGTTTGAGTTTGATCCCAAGCAATACTCGTTAGGTCACAACTTTTGACACATGCATCACAAAGTTGAACTTCTAGATTTAAAAGTTTACACGTGTCAATGATTTTAATTTTAAAACCATTGGGATAAATGAGCATTAATTTCTTTTTAAAAGTCATATAAACTATTTTCACATGAATAATTATGACTCTATGCTTAAAATATAATTTCACATGGACGGGATGTCGGGTTCAAACTTGAAACCCAGCCTGCCTGAAAATTGGTAGTTCCTTTTTTTAATGATAATCTGAAAACAGATCAGGGTATCAGATTTTTATTTTTATTTTAAAAAAAACAAAAAAAACCAGACCAATTCTCTTTAAACTCTTCAGAGATGGGAACTGCCCCAATACTGGAATAAACATATCATTCAACCATGGTGTAAGTTTCCAATTGCGATGACATGCAACAATTCAATTACATATGCAAATGTGCTGCAAGAAAGAAACTCCAACACTTGAATACAAAGTGCCCCCCCATGCTCAAAACTTGCATCCCAAAAGCATGAAGTTTAAAAAGTTTGACAGTGTTTCATCCTAGAAACAAAAACCAAAAAAGACGATGAAGTTCATTGGGTGGCACCATAGGTCGTTTAGTTTGTGAAGAAATCATCATAACATGCGAGGCTGGTTGAGGTTCACGATTGCAGATGCAGATAGGATGTCCGAGGTTTGCATTCAAGATTTTTAACTTTGCCTTGCTAAGGTGGATTTTTTGATGGACGGTCTTGTGAATTTCCAGTTGAAAGAGGGGAGGAAACCCCACAACAACAACAGTTTCATGCATTCTCTGGCGTCTCCCTCTGCTTGGCTTGCATTGCCAGAGAACTGATCCAAAAGAGTTTGCAGCATACTAACAAGTCTACTGCCAACCGTCACAGTACAACTTACTTACTTTACTATTCATGCATGCAGCAGGGCCAGGAAGATCATGGCAACATGCTACTTAACTCTCTGTCAAACTGCAATCTGTAGCTCTCTCTCTCTCTCTCTGCTTGGAGCTTTCCATAACACAAAGAGGAGCTTTCCATCGACAAATCTGGAGAAATGTGAAATTAATTCATGTAGAAATAATTTATGTATAATATATGAAAAATAATTAAATTAGTGTCTCAGTACATCAAGTGATTTCACTGGATTATGAGTGAATTCACTGGTTTAGTGCATGGTTTAGTGAATGAGGATTAATGAATTGCACCCACATTTTGTAATAATATATCTTAACCAGAACATGGGTTCTAACTATCTCACTATAGATCCTGGGTCTTTGCTCCTAATGCTCCATACCCGTGTATGATCTTTCTAGTTGCGTGTGAAAACCACAATGCAGTTTTATTGGCCTTGCCTACCAAGGCAAGGATATTGTTGTGTTTAGATTCATTATAGAGTATAGTAGCTTAAGGGATTTTGGCCCCCCTAGGTAATAATAATAGGTCTAATTTTTATACGAGGATTTTTTTTTAAGATGATATTTTGGCTTGTGTCGAAAATTGAGATTAGTTATAGAGTTATAATATCTTGAAGGATTTTAGTTTCTTTGAGAGGATTTTTTGAAGATTACGTTTTTGCATGGTGAAACATTCGAGTTTCCATAATTCTTCTTTTGCCTTAAGATACTTTTTAATGTAAATGGCGAGGCCACAATGTGACACGCCCCTTGTTTAGTGTAATTGTAGTAGGTAGCCTCACCTAGTGTAATGGGCTGGTATGCCCATCTCCATAGGCATTTAACCACGGTAGTTTTTACACCGTTTAAAGTCCTCCAACCACATTGGGCTTCACCCAACACATAATGTACCTATGGTTGCATGTTTGTGCCTTTGGGTTATCCAGCCCCCCCGCATTGGCACAATGGTTAAAACTAAAACCTGAAATTATTTTGGATTGCTTGTAAACATAATAAATATCCCATTCCTAGACTACACCCAGGGTCACCCAAGTCCAAATCTAACTTTCATGAGTTAACTATAGTCACTAGTAGACCTTACTCACAAAGGTGAAGGTCAGCATAATGTTAGGTATTACAATATTCAAGTTATCCTTAAAGTCGAACCTGGTCTAGGCATAATAATTTGTTAATTCAAATGATAACCGCTCTGTAGATGAATGCATGTGGGATGGTTAGTAGATACTTAACCACCGTGGTTATAATGAAAAAAGTGTTTCTTGTCCACACCATCATCCATCTTGCATGGGGGTACTACTGGTTCACTTTGGCCATTGTCAGGGCATACCCTAATTTTTTTCCCCATTTTTTTCTTGGTGTATGAAAAAAATAATCCATGTTTTTTTTTTAAATGGATTAAAATTAAAAATATGAAGCTGAGAGGATGTTATGCAAAATTTCATGATTTCCTCTCTGAGCAGGATATTTTATGTAAAACATTCCTAACCCCCCTTAGTAGAGAGCAATTGCAAAATCATCTTGAAAACTCAAAGAGAAATTTGTCAGAGGTTTTTCAGTAATCAGGTTACCCTAATCATGTTTTAAATTTTATTTTAGAATTAATTAATTAATTAATTAATTTAAGAAAAACTGATCTTGTAGTCGCTTTGTTTCTGTTGTCTTTTTTAATCCAAAAAAAAGAAACCTCATATGGGTACATCCCTATATGGTTTCTTTCAGCTACTTACCATGAACCAAGGTTGTGCATGTTTTGTTTGTGTTTGCATTGTGAACAATAGGTAGTGTACCTACAACTAATAATCGGCATTTTCTCTTTGCCAAAATATTTATTTATTTACTTATTTTAGTAAACAAGATTCAGCAGTTTTCAAATTTAATTTTCCATAATTTCAACGGTTGAGGAACAGGCAAGTAAAATACACCTTTTATTGTGTATTTATAATAATAGTAACCCAATGGAGTTCAATGTTCAATAGTTTTGACAAGTATCAATGATTTTCCTTTTTTTCTTTTTCTTTTTCTCAGCTAACCCTTTTGCAAATTATTTTTATTTTTCACCAAACATCAGTCATATGTATGGTATATACTTCATATTTTAACCTTTTTTTTTCTTTTTTTTTAAAAAAAATTCTGCTGGTGATTACATACCTAAGGTCAGCTGTTGGGACGGGGAGAAACCCTAAACCCTAAACCCTAAACCAAGAATGGGGAATGGTGCTCCAATGGAAACTCAAATATTTCACCATGCCCAAAATATAATAATCTTTCAAAAAATCCTCTACCTAAAAGAAACCAAAATCCTTCAACATATTATAACTCTATTATAACTAATCTCCAAGTTTCAACACAAGCCAAAATTATCATCATTCAAAAATCCTCACATAAAAATAGACCTATTATTATTATTATTATTATTATTATTACCTAGGGGCCTAAAAAAATCCCTGAAGCTACTATACTCTATAGTGAATCCCAACACAATATCCTTGCCTTTTGTTGGTAGTAGTAGGCAAGGCCAACAAAACTTGTAAAAAAAAAATTGGGTTTGGTTGTTTTGTTAGTGTGATCATGCATGCAAAATGCTGCCATGTCTGTGGCATGGGTTAGCTTGTTGGTGCTAGCTATGTCAGGTCAGGTCAGGTCAGGTTAGGTCAGGTCACAAGCTGAAATCAACTTGGCCACTTGGTTTTGGAACACTTAGGCTACAACCCCACTTGGCTGCTAAAATGGTGACAATACTGAACTGACTCCATGGATGTGAGGAGACATGTACTAGACACATGTAACCAGGTCTGCTGTGTTTTATTTATTATTAAATTAAATATTTTATTTTATTTTATTTTATAATTTAATTTAATTTAATTAACATATTTATTATTCAGGTATGCTTTTTTATAAAGACTTTTTGTCTAGGTGGTGGGACAAAGTGGTCCCTGCATCTAATTGTTTCCACTAGTAGCCTAGTTCTGTCAGTTTTGCTTGTTATGTGAATCCAATGGTGGGAACACTTTTGTTAAGTGATGTGAATCAACACTGGGTTACACACTGGTTACACACACTCTGGAACAGGACCATCGTAGAACCCTAAACCCCAAACCCTAAACCAGTTGACGGAATGGCATCCGTTCTTACCAGTGCGTAATTTCAAAGGTGGAATGGGCTCGTTGCATAGTACAAAGGCAGCCAGAATCCTCTCCCCCCCCCCATCCCCTCTCCTTTACATAACTTGTGCCAATTTTTTAATCTGAGAAAAACTCTAACATTCGTTGCAAATTCATAAGCTTCTTCTTTGTTATTATATAACTTTGTGAAAGGAGGAGGTATAGTAACATTTGAGAAGCTTTGGGTAGGTTATTTGCGATTTTTTTAAATACCCGTCAGGCTGTGGCTAAAAACAATACCAAAAATGTTCATACCCATTTGATATGCATGTTCATTGCTAGTCCATCCACAATAGTCTCCCAAGTGTGAACTGGCACCCACTAGCACACCATGCAAGATGGATGGTGTGTGGAAGGGGGAACACTTTTCCATTGTATTCATGTCTCAGAATTGCTTCATAGACAACCATGGTGGTTAGCTATATACTAACCAATGTTGTGCATGTAAGTGTGCATGGGGTGTAAATAAGCATGTATAATCATGTAAGTGTAAATCATTTACATTTTCACACCTAAGTTATTTACACTTAAGGTAGACATGCCTGTCACCAAACATTATTTTATAACCAAATACATACCCTATTTAGTTTCTTGTTCGTCTTAGAAATTTTCATGACCTTGGGTGCGCCAACTGAAACTCTCCAAAAAGCTCTTTGAACTCCAAAGACAAAGGAGCAACAACAAAAAGCAAGAAGAAAGCGAGCTTGTCCAAAACGCAAAAGCATTTATGCCTTTCATTTTTAAAGGGCATATCTTGTGAAATTTGAGTGATTTTTGTGTCATTGGATGCATCAAGTGGAGGGCTACATGTCTTTGAGCTCCAAAGGCAATCGAGGTATGTCTACAAATTCAGGCCTTTTTGTGTTTGATAATTGACTTATCACCTTACATTGCCTATTGTGCATATGCCATATGTTTTCACTTATTCTTACATTGTAGTAATGTAATACTCTTAATATTTTACAAATCATAATTTTCAATGAGATTAAAAGGTGCAATAAGCTCATTTGATTACAAACCTAAAATCTTTGTGGGAGATTGAATATTTGCATATGTGTATTACATTTCTCCTTTCTTCCTTCACAAAGTCCAAGACAATGACTATGGAAAAGGAACTAGTTCAAGTAAGAGAAAGGAGGAAGAAAAAAGGAAAATGATAAGAGGAGAGAAAAGGGAAATAGGCAAGTGAAAAAAAATTGAGGTAAGTAGGTAAGAGAGAAGAAAGAAGAAACATTGAAAGGAAGCATCAAATACTCAACTAAAATCTCATATAGATGAAGGAGACTTATAACACAACAGAGACAATGACCACCACAACAAAGAGAAAAGGGAGAACTTGCTTGAAGTGTGCATGCAAGGTGATGGAGTTCCTACACTACAATTGCAAAAAGATGGTTATGCTATAGTTAACAACCCAAGGCCAACATGCCTCAACGTTTCTTTTGTCAAATTTGTGATGGAACCAAAGTGATGATCATCCATAGGAAGATTCAACCATAATTAGCTATAAGATAAATATAATTTTTTTAAAAACTTAAACATCCTTCTACAATGTTGGCTAACTACTTGAACCATGTTAGAAATCTAACATTTTTTTTTTTTAAAATTGTTTGAATTCTAACTACTAAAAACATAAAAAACACTTGATTTTAACACTTTTGATTTGTTTTTCTTTTTGGATGTACATAGCCAATAAAAAAAAGGTTGTTGCTAATAACTTGAAAATAGCCTTGGTGTCACAACCCACTTTGAGGGAGTTGTGAAATCGCCACTCACACTCCCGAAAATGGGACTTAGGAGTCCTTTGGGACTCCCGAAAATTTAGAGCATGATTGCAAGGGTCAAAACACCTCGCATTGAGGCGTTCTTTACACCGTTGAAAAGGTCTTGAAGTGTAGATGTCCAAAATGGCCTCGCATGAGCCATTTGGACATCTGTAGCACAAGTTATGGTCGAAAGAAGGGTTAGGAGAGTTTGACTCCCGACCACTAAAAGTTGGGAATCGACCCGATTCCCGTGCGTGTAGGTGAAGTGCGACACACCGTTGGAAAGCTCTTGAGGAGAGCTACAACTTTGGTTCAGACCTCGTCCCGATCCGAGTTTGGGGCGAGGAGTTATGAGCGTCCAAAGCCCCGGGAGTCCAAACCGGGACAGTTTCGGGACTCCACTTTGGGAATCCTGGGAAAAAGAGCCATTTGGATGCAAGTCCCATGGAGAGCTGCAGAGAATACTATATGGGGGAAGGTGGCGGCTTCCCCCAAGTCCGGGCCGTGGTGAGTCAAGTGGGTCTAAGTTAGCCCGTGGCTTGTCCCAACACCAAAAAGGTGCAGAATGAGTTCTAACCCATTTGTGGGTTGGATTTTGATGCAGGACCACGTAATTAAGTAAGCTTGTCTCTCTTCCTAGTCTATCCCAGGGCTTTCAGCACGCCCCTCTCACCCCCCTTTAGTGCTAAAAGCTGGGAGCGTGCCCTGAATCCTAGAAATTCCGCAACTTGAGTGAGTTAGCCCAACTTGGGGTTAACTTGGGACTTGGGAGCACGTCACTTGGTGTAGTGCAACATGATGGAAATCTTACAATACAATTGTAAAAAGTTTTCAAACACTATCAAAAGAGCCACCCAAGTGAATGGACATTCCTTAAAATTGTAATTATGTGTGTTTAAAATAACAAAATGGAAGCATAATAGTTTGAGTTGTCATAAAAGTTTTTGGAATATTTTCTATTAATTGTAAATTTTATATGCTCAAAGCCTGACACAATTTTTTTTTTAAATTGCATGTTCAAAGCACTCAAACTTCAAAAGTGGACAATCCTTATTTTTTTCAATTACCCTTTTTTTTAACCAAATGTGCACCATTCCTTCTGAAAATTGGAAAGGATTTTATCATTAATGATTAGAAGGGCAAAAGGGTTTAAATTAATGATTTTTTTTATATAACCAATTTGAACACATTTGGTTCAAATGTGCTTTTGACCCTAAAAATTATGGATTTTGAGAATGTGGCCTTGACAAAAATTGTTCATATTTATGTGATAGAAGGCATGAATGTATAATATATATGACATTAAAAAAAATTAATCAAAACATATTCATATCTAACATGCAGTGTTAAACTAAGTATCTAAAATACAAAATTATAAATTATAAACGAAAATAAAAATGACACATGTCATGTGCAATCCTTGGAAAAAGACTTTTACCTTGGTGCCCCTAACTCCTTTGACCATGTTTTGACCCAGAAAATAACTATTTCTAATAACCAATAACCTTGAACCAAAAAGTGGATCTAACCAATGTTTTTAATTAAATCCATAACTTGTTCAATAGGTCAATGTGGATTATTTTTCATCCATATGTGGAATAGATATGGATCATTTTTTTTTCACACACAAAAATGAGATTCAAATTTTTGAATGTGTTATATAATTGTGGTGCAAATGTCCAATAAAAAAAAACATGTCAATGAGTGAATCCATAAAATCAATTATGGAAATGGAGCTAGTTCAACAAAAAATTAAAGAAGGAAAATAAGAAAAAGGGAGAAAGGTGATGGGTCATAAAGGCACATGTTTTGCATTTGTTTTTTCTGCCATCTATTTATTTACACAATCATGTGTAAGTGTGTTTGTTTTACATTTACATTTCAATGGTTTTGCATGGCATAAGGTGGATTTACATGGCTATATGCCTACATTGGTGTGTATGGAATTTATATACTTACATGGTGAATATATCGTAAATTATGTACATACACAACACTGATACATGTTTAACAACCACCAAATGCCAAGTATCTACTTACATGGTCACATAGCAAATATTTACATTCCATGTACATGCTTGCCCATGATATTACCCACTTACATAAGTAGTGTCATGTGGAAGTAGGAGCATTTACAAAATAGATTATTAATGTGAAATCTCAATAACTCAATTATGGTTCATTCACAATTGAGTCATAATGGAATCCTAGGATCCATTGGATGGTGCACTTGTGGGTGTTGGGTCACATAATATATAAGGGCATTGAACACCATTCAACTTTTCTATATGTGTAGTTTTTCAAGTAGAACCTCTTTGAACATCTTTACCAACCTAAGTTCTCACATTTAACAATTTTTAAAATTTTCAAATAATTAGTTCCCTTGGTAACATTTATAATTAAGGATCCAAAACATGTCAAGTTTTTATTAACATGTGAAGGCTTAGAAGAGGTTGTAACAAAGAAAAAAAAGGATGACATGTAGTTGAGTTTTTCCCACACTAGAATAAAGACATCGAAATTTGACATGACACCACTTCACACCTTATTTTGCCCTACTTTGGAAAGAAAGAACCAGAAGGGACATGAGAAAATAATTTTTTAATTTTCTTTTTCCCAACATAAACAACAAATTCCAAAACCAAACATAAAACTTCAAGACTTTGTAATGAAAAAAAGAAGGGGCAAGTGGGGGATGGAACAAAAATAGCTCAAATGCACACAATGCCTGAATGTCAAGAAGAAACATCAGTTCCTTATTCTAAAAGATCTCAAATTGATCCAAATATTAAATCATAGCATATAGCTCTCCTTTTAGTCTCAAGTTGAAGTTCATCCCACTATTAGTTGATACAATTTGTTTCACACCCATGCATTACCTCAAATCATAAACATTGTTTCATGATTAGTCCCATTCGTGATCTTATTGTTAGATTCTAGTTGTTCCTTTCATTTAATTTATGAGAATGCATGAAATCCACTTGTGCACAATTGAAGAAAAATTTAACAACAAACCTATGTTATTTTGTTTTGCAAACCATTAAAAAAAACATATAGTAGTTTCAAAGAAAAATAAATAAAGGGTGAATTGTTTACTACATCAAAATTTCACATCAAGTTGGTGCCTTTGCATCCCAAGTAAATTTTCTATAAAACATGATGATGAATGCAATTTAGTTTTGTCTTCCAACCTACACACACCATATACCACTTGGTGCCTTATTATACATTGAGCCCCTTCTACACACCCACTTTCAATATTGTTTGGACTCATATATTTTCATGTCTTTCATTTACCACTCAATACAAAAGTTTCCATCATAACTAATAGCTCCAAAATTGAATTCCATCATCCAATGATCCCAAGATATTTTAAACAAATGCCTTTCCACAAGCTTCAACAACATTTCAACCACTAACTAAGTTCTATCAACCTTCAGAATTTTAGTAACATTTTATTTTGGGTGTTACAAGAGCTTAAAGTTATTTGGTTCTCTTGTCTATTTTTATTTAACCCCTTCGAAGAGCAATGCAATTAAAGTGGCATCATAAAGTTTTGAAAGTGGCCAATTGAAAGCTTCCAATTAAATGTGCCTTTCACCTTCTCATCCTTGGTCATTAGCCAATGCATCCTTAATGAAACATACATGTTTTGAAGATTATATTTTTTGAGAGGTTAAAGTAATGATATCATAACACAAAAATGGTGGGTAGAATAATGACATGCCATAAAGATGGTGGTTACAACATGACATGCACACATCATACAACAAAATCTAAACCAATGTTAGGCAAGTATTTAGATCTCCAAATGGGAATTGGCAGTTATGGTTGTGGTTCCCAAGAACCTTCCTAGAATTGGGTTTTGACTTTAGGACCAAGTGGAACCAAATTTGGGTTGATGGCGGTTAATTATGGAATTGAGTGCGAATTGACCCCCTAACATTTAGTGTAATTAGAACTAAAATTGGGGTCTAGTTCCAAAGAAGTATGAAAATTGGAACCAAACCAATTTTTTTTTTTAAATATGGTTTTAATTCCAATTCGAAGGTAGAAGTTCAGGGCTAGGGAGCTTGAATTCTTTTCTTTTGTTTTTCGTTTTGTCTTTACAATCACCATTCAAGCTTCAATGTTTTTGTGTTTCATTATCAAGGTCTTTATGCTTTAAGCTTCAAAGGCTTTGTGTTTTATTTGTGCTCTGAGCTCAAGTTCAAGTAATAAGTTGTTAACTCAACTTGTGTCTTGGTCAAATGTTCATCTATTACTCCTCTTTGTGACCTTGATCAAGTTGACTTTTGTATTTGTGGTGGCCTTTGGTCTTTTCATATGGTTTGTGTGGTAGTGGTATTGCTTGTGGCAATGATGGTTGTGATTATTTGGTAAATTGGTCATTTTGTGGCATTGGTTATGTTCATTACGTTGGTCCCTTTTGTGGCCTTGTTCTTACTTGTCTATGAATTCTCTTCATGACCTTGGTCTTGCTTTGTATGCTTGTCCTATTTGTGGTTTAGGCTCACATTCATCTATTGTTCCTTTTCATGACCTTGGTTTGGTTTTGTTTTGTTGGTCCTCTTCATAGTTTTGATTGTGTTTGCATGCTAATCATTTTTGTGGCATTGGTCACACTCATTTACTCCTTTATTGAACTTTTTTTTTGGGTTTAATGTTATGGTTGAGTTAATGGATTTTCTAAGGAAAGTAATGTTCCTTAGACAAAGGTTTCCCTAGAAATGGAGTGTTACGATTTTTCTATTGTTTATAAAGTTTGTACAACGTCAACATAAATTGTTACAAACACAAATCCTACATAACTATACATTTTGTTGGCAAAAAACCAAGATTTCTAAAAACCCAAAAGTCACATTGCCACAACTTGGGCGTTTTATGCATCTATTAGCTCTTCTTTGCCAAAGGTAAGTTGAAGTTCAAACCCAACCCTATAAAAACAACTAATTTATGTGTTGTATGTTATTCGCTTGTTCAAATTACAAGACAAAAAAGGACATGATAAGTTGCAAATTTACAAATGGGATTTTTGCATTTCAAAAACAATTAGAGGGTTGTTATCAAGGACACAATTTGGACAAAAAATAAGCAAGGAATTCAAAGGCAAGATTAAATGAATTTTCATTAAGAAAGTTTTCAATTTTTTAAAAAATGATTGCATTTTGATTTTAAATTGATCATGAAAGTGAAAATAAAGGCTTGGAGGTTGCCTAATATATTACCTTAAATGAAGGTGCATTAGGACCTTTCTATGGGCCCGCAATAATATAATAACTTTTGTAATAGATAGTAATGAAACCTAAATGTGTTTTATGTTTCTTGAACCATGTCAAAAAACCACAAACAATACATAGGTACCCCTACATTACTACAAAAATAGGTTTTTAAAACCAAATTTCCTAATAAAAATACCCAAAATGACGTGTTAAAAAAAACCACCTTATCAATCCAGACAAAATAGTTTGGACCCTGCCATTGTAATGAAGGTAGTCTTTTTGACTTGCAAAATATAAGGAGATTATTTGACTAGTCATTTTGACTAATAAATAGTGCACCATTTGATTAATCAAATTTCTACTTAAATTTAAATCATTTTTTCTAAATTATTATTTTTAAATATGTTTCAAGTAAATGAATAGTAAATAGGTTTAAGCAGGTAATGATAAGCTTAACCTAACCTAACCCACCTAATCTACCTAACTACTTTAGTTAACCTACTTACTTTAGTCCTTTAAGCATGCACATAGGTACAAGTATAAGGAATTGAACTTCTCACTTCCACAATGATAAACCAATTCCATACTAATGGACTACACCTCCAAAAGGTGACAAATTTTGTCAAGTTTTTTTTATTTTAGATGTTCATTTCACATCATTATTAATGTAGGTAAGTAAGAAAATATAGTAATTAATAAATAGGTTGGTAGGTATGTTGCAAGATGATAGGTAGGTAAATGAGGTAGGAATTAAGTATGTAGGCATGCAAACCTACATATAAAATAAGTAGACCTAGGTAGATAATATATAAGTAAACTTAAACTACATACTTAACCTAGGTAGTTGTTAAGTATGAATATAGGTAGTTAAATAAGCTTAAATTACCTACCTATTTAGGTCTACCTATGTATCTTATATAATAATTAGATAGGTAAGTAAACCTAGGCTATTTATTTAACCTATGTAGTAGGTAGGTAGGCCTAGGTAGGTAAATAAGCCTTGATTACCTACTTACTTAACTTAAGTACTAAGTATGAACAAAGGTAGTTAAGTAGGCCTAAGTAAGTAAATAAACCTAAACTACCTACCTATTTAGATCTACTTATCTAGATTAAATAATAATTAAGTAGGTAAGTAAACCTAAGTGTTTTACTTAGCCTATGTGGTAGGTAGGTAGACCTAGGTAAGTAAATAGGCCTTGGCTACCTACCTACTTAGGTCTATGTATTTAATTTAAGTAATAACTAGCTTACCTTGGCCTATTAATTAATATACGATGTCAAATTTGACTAAAAAACCATTGATCACTTTGACCAAACATGTCATTTTGTTTTGTCCAATTTGATTACATGTCCCATTTGATTATAACTCATTGACCATTTCAATTAAGATGGTCAATTTTTTTTTCAACTTGATTAGATGTTCAATTTGATAGATAGTTGAATAAGTCATTCTAATAAAGTTCACTAATAAAAAAATGCACATGTTATTTAGGCCAGAAGCGTCTAGTCAAAATGGAAATTTGTTTTGTTGTTGTTTGATTTAAAATACTTGACTTTTTCTTTCAACCTTGTTCAAATTTTTTAAATGGTCTCTAATACATTTTTATCGATTTAAAGAAATCCTCCCCTAAATATACTAAAATAATACTACCCCAAAGGAATAAGGAAAAAAAATCAAGCCAAGACATTTGAATGGATGTAAATGGCATTTGATAAGCCTTCAACAATTCTACAATCAAATGATGAATTCAAATAAGATTATGGTGTAAATTTTGGTTGAATTTGAATTTTAACAAAAAAAAAAAATTTTGGTCTATTTCATTTCCTTTCATCACCTAAATGGCCTTGTGAACTTTTGTTGAGAAAAAATATTGATTGCATATGCCATTGGTGGCTTTTACAAAGACCAATAAAATGATGACATTAGGGTGAATGCAAGTTCAAGTGGCTCACTTTTTGAGTCACGATGCCCATTTTTGTAGAGTGTCCTTTTTTTGAACACTTATAATGAATAATAAAACTTATCAAATTGAGAATTTGAAATTGATTATGCATTAACAACTTGATTATGAAAATAACTATGTAATTATTTTTCAACAAAAGTACACCCACTTTTCACAATGGACTTTTGAAGTACAAAAATGTGGATTGGTTGATAAAATAGAATGGTAGAAAATAAAAATGTTCATATTGAAGTTCATTCCAAATTATCTATAAGGATTCAATATATGGTGTAACATCAAATAATAGACTTTTATGTGAAAATCTTCTCTCAAAAATCATAATCAAACTTTAATTAGGGACTTTTGAATGGTCAAAATTGAGCCATATTTTCATAAGTCCCTACCATAGTTGTTCTTTTCTCAAATGTCAATTTTTCTTTCTAGAGGTGTATATATTTGGAAAATATAGGTGGGCTCCTATTAACATGGACTTTATTGCCATTGAACCTATGGTACTAGAAAGTTAAAACTATAGAATGGACTCTTGTGGACTATTGATTTTTCAAAAAATGAGCCACTTTAGAATACATACACCCATTAATGTAGCTAAGATTTTTCTACCCATTATGTGAAAAATAAATAAATTCATGTAATTTTTTTATAGTGGAGGCATTTAGTTTCAAAATTTTCAATTTTGACATTCATTGCAACTCTAACATCAAGAGCATCATGATGTAGAATATAACATATATGTTTCTGTTCCCCTCATATCTCTTTTTGGAAATGAGATATGCAAAGTAGATAAATTCAACCCTAAAATTCTCACTTTGCAAAGGTGCAAGTTAAGGAGAAAACAAATGGAAATAATAAAAAAATTCTTTCTCAATCCTTAAGGATTGAGAACTTTTTAAAATTCAAGCTTGGGTAGGAGTTCATTAATCAAGGTGGACAAGGTAGTCAACTCGGACAACTTTAAAAACCATGAATTGTAATAGTGTTAAGAAACTTTAGACTTTTCAAGTAGCCACATATTACATGTCTTTTGGAATTTATGGAAAATTTTCATAAGATTTTTTCCCAAATATTACATATATGTCTATGTTTGTACATATGATTTTGTAAATCATAGACATTATCCTCCTTTTAAGTGACAAGTTCCTCAGTGAACAATTTACTTAGTTATTCATTAATGTATTACACAATATATATAATACTATGGTAGGTGAAAAACTAATCTTTAGCTTTTAGTGTTAGTGTAAGTCTAGATATTTTACAATTTTGACTCTTTTGGGTGCTAATTGTGGAACTTTTCAACCTTATTTTGCTCAATGTCAAGATTGGTATTTGGTTCCCATGTTTATCCATTGATGTCATAACCCTATCAATGAACAAGGTAAAATAGGTTTCATTGTACAAACATAAAGTCAAATATTTTGTCAACCTTGTATTCTTCATTGTCATGGATTTCCACATGAAGAGGTGGGGTTGTGATTTAAGAATGGATGAAAATCCTTATAAAATGCAAGAATAAAAACATGAAATGTAATATGTATTTTCATAACATCAAAAAAATTGTAATTAGAAAGCAATTAAATTGATCAAGGGATCAATAATCTAATTTCTTTCTAGGCCAATTGGTCTTGATGTTGCCACCCAAAAACCAAACTTGATTTCCAACTTAAAATGGAAGTTATACTTTTTTGAATTCATGTACATTGATTTTGAATTTTTCATGAGTTTCTTGAAGTTGTGATATCATTTCCTTTTAGATCTTAAATAAGCACATTGCAAGATCTTTAGTAGTAAGGATTTTTAAAATTATTTTTTAATATGCTCAGAATATGAACAAATATATGTTTAATACAATTTGAATATGAATTTAATGCATTTAAATATGTTAAGATGTACTTAATACACATTGAATACAAGCTAAATATATTCATAATGTACTACACAATACCCTATTATACATTAAATGTACAAGCACACCATAAGATATAACCAAGTTGTAACTAATTTTGCAATTAAATGAACATAGGGGCCTATTCTTGAACAAAAAATCCAAGTAGTCAATATGAAAGGATGTGCAATTTAATAATTCATAGTCACAAAAATAGTACCAAATTTAAAAGGATGGTGACTAGTTGTAAAAATGGTAAGACACAATTGCCAATGAAAAATAATGGCATGTAGTCACAAATTGAATGGTTACATGATTCAAGATTTCTAATAACATTTAAACCTAGGGCTTTAAACCCTAAATGTATAAAATAATGATACATTTTTGCCATTAATATTTTCATTATCTCAAGGAATAAAATTATTTAAATGAGAAATTATAAACAATCTCATATCTAGTACAAGCTCTTTTGAATGCCAAAATAATGGCACTTTGTGCCATACATATTTACATTTTCTTGAGGAATTAAATTTAATTAAAATTAAGAGTATGGGCAATCTCATATCCAATTTGGGCTCCTCTATATTTGTACATGGTTTGATAGTTAATATAACTATGGTGGTTTTGTTTTCAAATATTAAAAAACCTCAAAACACCTTCCATGTCATTTCCCTCATATTCAACTTGTAAATTAAACCCCCACATCATGTTTTTAGTTTTGAAAAATTGGTCAAACAAGGTCAATAATGCACTTAGTAATTTTTTCACAATGACTATAGTCGTATAGTTAGGAACATGATTATAGTTATATAAATGGCATATTTGTAAGCTATATATTATTCCGTGATCACATTGGGACATTAGTAATAATATGTCCTAGTCATGGATATCACATTTTGACATAGTGAGAAACCTTAAAATGCACCATGCAATATATCATTAACTTTGCATCCCTTGATTTGATAATGGAAATCATGTGAAGTTTTTTCTTTATAAGTTCATAATTTTGCACATGAATGTGTGCACCTAAAACATGTATGAAGCATGTATAAATAGGATTTTCATTCAGTCATTTTCATATGTGCAAAAACTATGGACCTATGAAAAATAAATTTCACACAATTTTCATTATCAAACTATTGGATGCAAAGTTTGTGATATAAATGTCAAATTAGTAAAAGATGATGTCATATAGGGTAGTTACAACAAGGACACCTCTCCTTTAAAAATTCAAAAAAACCTATTCAACTTGCGATAAATTAAAGTTATTTAGTGATTATCATTGTGGTTGCTTGGAATGTGACTATGTGAGAGAGGTAATTGGTTATTGAATGATTAGTTATTACAAATCCAGTAACCAAACTATGACACCCATTAAACATTTACAAGTAATTTACATTTCTTGATTAAGTTTTGTAGTTCATGTAAGCTAAATAAGCAACTCCACCCAAAGAGCTAAAATCACTTCAAACAACAACTATTGCAAGTGATAATAATAATATTCCTACAAACAAGGGTTTGAGTGAATGGATAGGTGCCAACACACCATCCATTAAAAGCCCATTGTGCAACCCCAATTAATTTCGGGTTCCATTTTGGCAATTTATCATATGAAATATAGGTATTGGGTGTTAGTTTGCTTGAGTTTCTAAAAAATGAACATGTATTCTGATATGCAAAATACCAACAAGATACTAAAAACATCAAAATTATTTATGACTTGTTCAATAAACTATATTATTACAATTTTTGTAGGGTTAATTTCAATTAGGAAAATATAAATCATTAACATATATTGTACCAAATAGAACGAAAGGTGGTTGCCTCCAATACATATAAAATAGGGTATTTTGCTAGGTGGACAAAAATTATGACAATTCATCCCAATCTTAACATCTTAAAGGACCCTTGTTGTATGTAAATTAGACAATAAGGTATTTAAAAGATTCATGTTATTATCATGTTATTAAATAATACTAGTTGATCCCGCTTGGATGCAAACCCTTCAAAGTTTTCATTTCCAAACACAAATGCCTAGTATTGTGGACAAGTATTTCCTTCTCAAAACATCACTTTAATTGAATTCCATGAAAATCCATCAATTTGCCCTTGACCTTTTTGTTTTGGATAACAATATATAATTTTTATTTTTTTTAGTTTTCATGTGGTTGCTAGTTGTTCACATACTCATTACATTCCAACCCAAAGAAAAACAATATTTGGGATAATATTTTTGAAACATTCAAACAAACTAACACCCTATTATAGGTAGGTAGGATAGTTAGTGGCTACTAGGTAGGTAGATGCATTTAGTTAGTTAGTACATAGGTAAGGGCTAGTGGGTTGTTAGCATGTAGATAGTTAAAACAAAAATGGAACTAACCACTTTAGTTAAATAGGGAATTAGAACCCAATTGAAAAATGTTTCCTATCCAACTACCAACCATCCATTATACAAGGCTAGTGATTGTTGGTTGACTTTGTCCCAAAACAAGCCACAATGACAAAATAGGTGCACATGTGTAACATGGTTGGGAAATTTGAGGTTCACCCACCATCCATCCCTCATGGAATGGTGATTGTTGGTACACTCTAGCCCAAAACAAACAATTCATCGTTTAATGTATTTGGCCATAATTGTAAATTCAAACAAAATATAAGAAATGATGCACATGTGTGACATGGTTGGGAAATTTGAATGCAATATGAAGTTGCATGAGAGTTTTGTTGTCAATGTCACTATGGTTTTGCAAGGGCTTGATGTTACAAAACACAATTCAAGTACAAATCTATAGCCTTTGTAGACTCTAAAGTGTTCTTCAACTAAAGCTTGTGAAGGGAGGAATTTTGCATGTATAAATAACATAGGACATTGCACAGGTAACATTGAATGGTAGACAAAGATTGAAGTTTTTAAAATTAATGTTGAAGTTGTTCATGGCTCACATGTTCTACCAAGTTTGTTTTAAAATTATGGTGAACTTGCAAATTCTCCAAATTTTCTATGTTGTTAATGTATGCTTTCAGTGTTGGGCCTCTTTTCAACTAGATTACATCATCAAACAATGGCTTCAAATTTTTCTCCCTCTCATCTTCAATAATCATGTAGCAAATCATGAGTTCACAAGTTGCATTCATTTGCAACAACTTGCATGAGTTTTGGATCATAACAAATTTAAAATGCAAGACATCAAAACATATATCTATATTTTTCCTTACACTTTCTTACATCTTTGCAAAATGTTGCATTTTTTCATTGTTCATATATGGTTTGTACAAGCAAGATCACTGAAAATAGAAATCATCTACCAAGATAATATCGAAGGTAAATTGTGTCATTCAGTGTAAAGCTCAAATCATTCCTTACCCCATTAAGCAAGTTTGCAATTATGGGTGATCAATTTAGCACATTTATATCATTGTCTCCCTACAAAAGCCCAAAGAAAGCATGCCATATCCAAAGTGATTGGTCTACAATGTCCTCCAAAGTTATGAACCTCTATCCATTGTTGTTTTGAAATTGTCCTTGCCATTCAATTGGGTAGTTCTTTTGCTTGTAGTACACATAGAATCAAGGTTTGCAAACATGCTTGGAAAGCCCCTTTCTACATTAATCTTGAGTTGATTCTCTATGTCCACTTCCAAGAGGTTTTTTCAAGTACCTTGGCTGAAAATTGCAACTATTGCATGCACAAACTGTTTTATGCATTCTCATTGTGACATCATTGACAAGTTGGCAATATTCATCTATTGAATTAGTCCCTCTTCCGTATGCAAGGATCTGAAACATACTTGTGCACTTCATGATTGAAGGCTTGAACTTGCATGTGTAATAATTTGGTCTCTACAAAAATATATAAATAAATTGTAAGCACAAACATAATTCATATTTTCTTGAAGAGCATGTAGCTTCTTTTGTAAAGGTGCTTGAATAGTTTCCTCACCTTACTTTGTGTAGAAATAGCTCGTCCCCATTGTCATGTTCAAGATGTGCATCAAGTTGCCTTAAGCAATTGTTGCCTCCAAAGCTCAACCAATTTCTTGTGAGATCAACTTTGTGCCCATGGGTCTTCACACAAAAAAAGAGCTTGATTACATGTGGTTATGGTAAAAGGTGCAAAATGTTTTCCTTTCCTTTGGCGACAATGTTGGTTGTCAAGGTGTTGTTGTTGTTGTTGTGGTTTTTGCTCCATCAATTGAGTCTGCACTTTTCTGTTTTAGAGGCCATATGTAGTGTATCCGGTGGAGATGATCTCACAAGTTTAATGGCACTTCTTCAAAAGATGTGGCGACACAGAGTATATGAGGAAAAATAGTTTCAGAAACATGGTGGATTGACTTAACATTTCCAAGGTTTGCAGAGTCCTGTGAAAGGACCAAAAAGACCATATATAGGGCGTCGTTGTCTGAGCCCGGGTTCGAACCGGGGACCTCTAGTGTGTGAGACTAGCGTGATGACCAACTACACCACCCAGACTAGCATGTTGATGTGCAGAGACAACTTATCAAATTATATATATATAATTCTCAAAATCCTAGGCAATTTTATCACTTTAGCTGTGGATTGCAACATGAACAGAAGGGGTGTGTCACACTGTGGCCTTGCCATTTACATTAAAAAAGCATCTTAAGGCAAAAGAAGAATTACAGAAACTCAAATATTTCACCATGCAAAAATGTAATCTTCACAAAATCCTCTAAAAGAAACCAAAACCACCCTTTAAGATATTACAACTCTATTATAACTAATCTCAAGTTTCAACACAAGCCAAAATATCATCTTTCAAAAATCCTCACATAAAAATAGACCTTTTATTATTATTATTATTACCTAGGGGCCAAAATCCCTTAAGCTACTATACTCTCTAATGAATCTCAACACAACAATATCCTGGCCTTGGTAGGCAAGACCAAAAAGTGATCCTTAGTAGCTAGCTACGTAAAAGTGCCCATATCAGCAATCAAATCTTTTTTTAGCTTAATTTAGTTTCATTTTCTATTTAGTCTAGTTTAGTTTCATTTGAGTAGTTTAGTGTTTCAATGTTTGATGTACAAGGGAGGGTTTTTACTAGTAGTCATTGATCAATGAGACTGGTTCATTTGTCTAGGACACAACTTGTTGTGGGAAAAGAGAATGTGCAACAAATCCAGTTTACAAAAGTCTCTTGGCTACCCCAGTGAAGGATGAAGGACCAAGTCAAATCACACCATCTCTCATCTGGAATTGCAGATAAATATTTCCACAACAAAGATTTGAGTATTAACAGGTTATATAACTGCTCACATGACAATCACATGACAACAAGAGCAGTTATAAAACCTCATGAGATTTGCTCACACAAAAGTGTCTGACTATCACCTTCATCACCAATCGCAGTGACAATCTGCCATGCCTACACCCTCTGACTTCATCAGCTCTTGGCACTGGTTGTAGATAAGTACATAATAATCTGCCCAAAATTCCCGGTTTAACCATTATACACAAATCCTGCTTCCTGAGTTTCTGTCACATTTCTGAGAGCAATGGAGACTCTGTATGTGTTGTCTTAGCACTCAAGAGACATAGCCAAGTCAGACCACCCCATTATATCCCTCATTCAACTCCTCTGCACATCAGCAGATTTAGAACTGTGATATTCCCCCTTTTGTACATTACAAGTTATGAAAACTACACAAACTCACAATTAGGGCAGAGCAGTTTCCTCCATGATGGGTCACTTATATGTGTAACTTCTTTCTACTATTAAGCTTAGCAAGCCAGTATATATCATGTACAACCTTTTATTTCTATCATATGAGGGTGTAGTGCAATTGCTAGTGGCTAAGCTAAGCAACCTTCTAAAGAGGAGCGGGCTAACCAAAGCAGACCAGGGTCTGTACTCTTGAGAACTAGATAGTCAGGTCCACTTGTGCCTTGCCCTGATTCTCCATCTGAGAAACCAACCACTCGAAGCACTTCCACTGCGCCTTTACAAACACATATTTGCAAAGAAAGTCAGAACATACATGTCTCACAATTTCCATGCACAGGAATTGCCAAATTTCTGCACTATTTCCCCGGATATGAACAATTCTAGTTTCCTGGTGCTACAAAACATGAAATGAACAAGCGAACAGACTACAGGTTCTGAAAATGTGGATTTTACTCAAACAGATTGCCATGTCTCTTCTCAACTCAGATCCTTCAGGATATCCTGGCACAGGAAGAGAAAACATGGTAGACCAATAAAAACATATGAAAAATGTAATTAACACTTCAAGATGCTCAAAGCAATCACCACCGTACCTTCATATTTGGCAACCTGACGCTGGAAAGTTGGATTACCCTGCACAACAATTACCAAAACAAAAAATAAGCGAGTCTGATTAAGACCCAATTTGTCTCATAGCCCTTGCTCTCAAGTCAGACACATAATTTGAAAATAAAATGAAAACCCACAGAACATCAACACCTACAAATGAAGCGAGAGAGAGAGAGAGAGAGAGAGAGAGAGAGAGAGAGAGATAGAAACTCCAGAGTGACAGTAGAGTGAAAAAGAGGGAGTCCACTGCATCTATTTCTGGCAGGTCAATTTTACTAGCAGATGGAAAGAGCTACCTTCCGGAGGCGACGAAATTTGGAATCGTTTGGATGATCCATCACATTCCTGAAGCACACAAACAAAATAGTAATTTTTCAACAGTGTCCATTGGAACAGGCAGAACAAGTACACTGGATACCATTGTCCATGTAAACATAAGCTTCAAGCAGAGATAGTTGTCTGATCAGAGATGTCCGCAAAAGAGCCCCACATTGGGCCAGCAGGACACCATTACCTCAAAATTGTGAACAATGTCTGGACTGCTGTAGCCATTTCACTGGGACTGGCTTGTTGCTTCAACATAGCAATGGCTCCTTGCAATCGTGCAGTGGCAGCTGCAGCTGCATCCTGAATTCTGATGAGCTCGTCATCAACCACTTCTAAATCCAATACAGTGTCTTGATCTGCCTTTTGTTCCCTGCTCACAACATCCAGGCTTGCCTCACAAGGAGCAGAGTCTTGGGAGAAGCCTACAGCCTCATCAGGATCTGGTTCCTCTCTCATTTTATCCAGGTTTGGCTCCTCATTCTTCTGCAAACTGACAGGAGCCTTGTCCACATTGGGCTCATCAAGCATCTCATCAGTGTCAGACTCCTTATCTTCATGCACACTAGTAGCTTCATCATCTGGGTCAGGCTCATCATCTCTCATTACATTGGGGTTCTCATCCCCTTCTTGTGAGGTTGCTCGAGACCTGCACAACTCCCTGGTTGACTTGTGAGACACTGTCTTGTTGTAGGAGACTTCATCAGGGTCTGGTTCCTTGCCGCTTTCAAGATGTTGACTTGCTTCATCTTGATCAGGCTGTGCTCTTCCTTTCTGCTTTCCCATGACAAAATCAGCACAGCACCACATCCAACCCATGAGTGTTTGCAATGCGGCTGAATCTGAATGATATTGCATTCTTCTAGCCAAGAATTCTTAATACCACCCCTCAGCAATGCTGGCCACTTTTCTTCTGTAAACCAAAAACTTGGCAACATGGGTCAAATGATAAGAGCCAACATGTTATACCTGACATAGAGGCTCAGTAAGGTCAGTGTGATCTGCTGTTCCATAACCTTCAGCAATCACAACCACCATTCTATCTGCTTCTCCCTCTTCATCAGGGTCTGGTTCACTCCAGTGGTTCTGCCCAAAGTTTCTTTGATCAAATGAATGAGAAGACTGCCCTCCCATCCCACCAATTGAATCATCTGGGTCTGGCTCCACCTTCCCTTCCAAGCTTGTCAACTTGTCAGTCTTCTCAGAATCATCTGGATCAGGCTCTAGTTTGTTGATCCTCATCCTACACCCAACCAAATGACAACTTCAGTCCTGTGGACCTTAGTGAAACTCTTTATAAATCTTGCTGGTCCTTCAATCCAGTGCAACTGGTAAAGAAATCGTACCTGAAAAGAGCTGCTTCTGCAGCTGCACTTCGAGGGCCTCCAGCAGCAGTTGGGTTCCCACCAAGCTTATGGCCACTTTTCACACCACCAACATCCATGGGTGTATCCTCATCAAGTTCTTCTGCATATCTAGCTCCACTCAGTGAGTGGCCTTTGGACCTTGTCCAGTCAAGTGCCTCAGCTTCCTGATTCAACTGTCACACACACCAACCAACATGATGAGCAACCTTCTGGCATAACTTAACCAAAGAAAATGGGAGTTCCTTCCCAAGATGCAAATCTCGCAGCTTGAAAAAGGGAAATTTGGTGATTGACTGACCTGTTTATCCAAGGAATGGAATTTCTCATCATGCTCATCATGAACCATGTGTGCCTGCGCAAGCAATCCATGCACCAATTCACTCCACTGCAAGAGTTATCAATCCTGATAACAAGCTTCTGAACACTTCTCCAAGCAAAAGAGACACAAGTTATGTAGGGTGAAGTAGAATACTAGCTCATGTAACAAAGTTTTCTTGATGCTTTCGTACTTCCGAAAACCCTGCAGATCATCAGTGCGCAGACGCAGAGAGATCTCCTCCCCTCGGTTCTGGGACAACATACAGAACTATGTGTAAGGGCTCGTTTCCCAGGACATGCAATGAAGAGCCCCAAACACACCTCAGTACACCAAAGAATCTCCAGCTCAATGTCCTCAAAAACATGTTCAACTGTTCGGTTGTTGATATCATACCTTGTTAAAACCAAGGAGACACTTAGGGCTGACACCAACATAGCCAACAGGAGCTAACTCTGTCATCACTCCCACTTGCCACCGGTGCTGCATGAAGTAAAAAATCCAACATTGAATCTTACAGTGAGTTTGAGACTCTACCTCCTTACTGGCACAAAGTAAAAAGTCCTAAATGATGCACTCTGAGCCTGGCCACATGAAGAAGAACTGATCAAAGCATCTCAATGTTGTGGTGCTTCATCAAGTTATCAGTTGGAGATGTACCTTTTTCATGATGGCAATGATGCCAGGGTCACTTGCAAGCTTGTGCATGATTCCCAGGGCTTGCTGGGGTGGAGGATTTAGCTGCCATGCACATTGTACAACCAGCTTAAGACACTTGAAATACATAGCCTATATAGATCACTGAAAAAAAAAAACCACAAACCACAGAATTGTGCAATACTGAAAAACCTGACTGAGTCCATTTACCTCAACATTCGGAAGCTGCAGAGTCTGGAACTGAGAGAAGACATAAGGACCCTGTGGAAGCTGCCTGCGGTGACCTGCACCTAATGTTGCCCGCTGCTTAGCCCTGTAGTCTTCCTCAGCAAAGCCTAATATCCTATCCTCAATCCTTTTTGTTGAAGGTAGCGAGACCTCTGTGATTTCCTCAGGAAGTGCACCCATCATCCTTATTACTTGGCCCTGGTGAACAAAAAAACAGGTGTTGAGTATTTCTTCTGCCACCAGTACAGAATGCAAGCTGAGTTTAAGCAATTCCGTAACAGATTGCTGTTGGCAAAGAAAGATGCAGTTTCAAGCTGCTGAAAAATGCAAAACTCTATTATGGTTGGAGCTACTGTTCTGTCCTATCTTCTACTTCCCCATTCCAGTTTGCAGAAATACGTGAGATACTCTCCACTCAAAAATTCCTGTCAACCTTGTCAAGAGTGGCTGCTGTAGAGATTTTCAAAACCCTAGAATTGGCTTATCATCATCCCCTCCTGAGGAAGGAGACAGGCTGTGAGACTGCGAACAAGAAGCTTTGCTGAAGATTTCTTCATCTTCCGTTGGCGGACACACAGACACACAACATTTCAAGGAGTTCAAGGATTTCAAGGATCTCTTCCCCACATCTTAGTTTGCTGCAATCCAAGCAAGCCTCAAAACCTACTTACCTCAGTGAGCCCCGATTCGGACAGGGCGAGGGAGGCGTGTTGCTCCGATCCCGGCAGAAGAAAGGAGGCAGCAATACGGTGGCGGCCCTGAGGCGGCAGGAAGAGACGCATGGTGCGCGGAAGCACCCCAGTCAATCGCTGCAACTCATTCCCTAAGTCGCCGATCGTGGAACCCTGGAGCACCATCTCGACAGTGTAAGGCTTCTTCCGATACTCCACACGCAAGTGCACCTTCTTCTCCTTCTCCATCGTCGCCGCCATCGTCGTCACGCGCTTCTGCTGCAGCCTTTTCTTTTGTCGATTTTTTCAAGCACAAAAACAAACACAGATGTTGTCGCTTGCTTGCTTACAGAATGGAAATCACTTTGCTTGATTCTTCCTCCTGAAACAATCACAATGAACCGAAGACAAATAAACGGAACTCCTCCTCCTCCTCCTTCACTCAGGAAAAGCTTGTCGAACAAGGACGATGGATGGTTCGTGGGATGCTTCGACTCCGGCTGGTGCACTCCTTTTTCGAACATGAGCAGCACCCTTGCTTTGCTTTTTATAGTATTTCAGTAGGGCCTACTTCTGCCGCAGCATCCGACAGGTATCATCGCCAGAAGACAGAAGATTCGAGCTTCCAGAAGATGGGGAATCTTTTGCAGTTGGATTCTTCACAATTCCATTGATGATGATTCTTCTTCTGCTTCTTCTTCATTAGGCTTTTTTTCTCTTCTCTCTCTCTCTCTCTGTGTCTGTCTGTGATGATGAGTTTTTCCCGAAGAAAGTCAGAACCTCGATCCTTCATCTCTTAATCGCTTGTGCAAAAAACAACCCTCTTCTTCTTCACAGTACAAAAGCATCTCTTCTTCTTCGGCAGCTCTTGTGCAAAAGAATCTTCATTAGACACTCTTCTTCAGGAGACTCTTCTGCAAAAGATCTTCACAAACACTCTTCCTCAGCAGCTCTTCTGGAAAATATCATCTTCACGGACACTCTTCTTCAGGAGCTATAGTTCAGCAATAGAAATCTTCACAGCAGCTCTTTCTTCTTCACCAACTCTTTTACAATGAAAAATCTTAAGCCTTTCATGGTGATACTTGGTGTTCAGCCAGAATTGTCGCCACAAGCTCATGAAGCAACAATGCCTAGTAGCATGTTCTCAAGACTACCTACCCCCACATCTGAACCAAGAAAGCAGAGAAAAACACTGAGAATAGGGGAAGCTTAAGGATGCACCACCACCCACATCAAGAAAGTTCTCATTATTCTCTCTGGTGTGTGTGTGTGTTGCAGATCTTCAGCAAAATTCAATTTTTGGGTGTAAAATACTGCCACAACAACTGAATTCTGGGACACACATCCCCCAAAGATTTTGTGAAGGAATTAGTTCTATGAAGCAAAGTCTTACCATACTCCTCATCTTCATCTTTGAGGTTGGGTCAATGATAGTTCAGCTTCAGTTTTGTTTAGCAAGGTCTTAACATATTTCTGATCTTTGTCTTTGAGGTTGGGTCAATAATAGTTCTTCAAGATCACTTTCATTAAGCAAAATCCTCTTAACATATACTTCTCATCTTAGTCTTTTGGAGGTTGGGTGAATGATAGAGTGATCTAGAAGTGAGTGCAAGACATAGTCTTTGAAGTTAGGTCAATAATAGTTCTTCTTAAATAGAGTGATCTCAAGGGGAGTGTGTATCCTCATTATAGTTCTTCTTCAAGATTTGTCCAAAGTTGAATGTGCAATATTGTCTTTGACATTCAGTCAATAGTAGTCTTGTTAAATAGTGTGATCTAGAAGCGAATGCACAACCTCATAAGTGTTCTTCATCAAGAATGACCTAAAGGGGAGTGAGCAAGGTCCTCATCTTTGAAGTTGGGTCAATAATACTTCTTCTTAGTGATCCAAAAGGGAGTGCATAACCTTGTAATGGTTCTTTCTTCAAGAATGATTATGAGGTGAGTTTGCATTGCCCTTGTTTTTGAGGTTTGGTCGCTAATAGTTCTTAAATAGAATGATCCTAAGGGGATTGTGCAACCTCACAATAGTTCTCCTTCAAAGAATGATCCAAACATGAGCATGCAACTTCGTCTTGGAGGTTTAGTCAATAATAATTCTTCTTGAATAGAGTGGTCCAAGTGAGAGCATGGTCTTGTCTTTAAGGTTTGATCAATAGTAGTTCGTCTTAAGTAGAATGAGATTTGGAGAGGAATGTGACAACCTTGTCATCTTGAGTTGGGTCAGTAATAGTTCTTCTTCATAGAGTGATCCAAAGGTGAATGCACTATTAGCAACATGAATTGTGATGATAAGAATGCAATCTAGTTATGAAATTTGGTAGATTTTCAATTTGAAGGATGATGTTATGTAGCAGGGCAAAAATGGTTCTTATAACATTAAAAACAATGTCCATCAATATGATCTTGAGCTTTGAAATGCACCTAGATTGTGATGATGCTATTGTTAAAAAAAAAGCATACTACTTACCCTTAGAGCAAGTTACCCCTTAATCCTAAACTTTTGAAACTAAAAATCACCTTTGGGTTTTTTAATAACTTAAGCAATTTTCATATTTATTGTTTTTATTTATAGGATGGTTTTCAAGTGAATAGTTTTCATTGAAATGAATTGAAAAGTTGGGTATTAGCCCATATATATCACTCCAAGTAGTGCTTTTTGATTATTTTTCAAAACAAGCTAAAAATATGCTTGATTTTAAATTTTGATTCTATACATGTATGGCCAACACTAGTTTGTACCAACTTGATCAAGCAAATTGAATTCACATCACAAACTTAAAATAGAACTTTAAATAATTTATAAGTTATATTGATTATTAATTGTCATATAATATGTCCTTGAAATGTCACACCAACTATGTTGCGTGAATTATTGTGCAACATGTTAATTGCATGCATCCAAGCTTCTTTCCTCATCATGTTGAACACAAGATTGCATTAGTGTAATGATATTAGTTCATCAAGAAAGATATCCAAAGTTAAAAAGGTCATGCAAACCAATAATTCAAGGCCTATTTTTAATATTCATACCAAGAGCCTTACCAACCCGATGGGGACATGGAAAATTTATGGCTTTGATTAAAGCAAAAATAAATAAATTTTAATTTTTTTATATTAAGGTGGATGGTCACAACAATTTGAGAGTTATGAAATGGAATAATAGTTTTGTAGAATTAATGGATGTAAAATGTTTTAAGCATTTGTAGAATGCCATTGTTTGTAATTACAAATAAGGTTTCATGCTTGATTTGAAGAAGATCAAGTTGGACCCAAAAAAAGAAAGAATCAAATGTTAGTCCAATCAATGGATTATATATATGTCACAACTTTGACCTTGGGCTCTTGACCAACATGACAATGGAAATGAGTTGGGAGAGTGTCCTCAAAGTCAAGTACATTCCCAGAATTGTGAGAGAATTTTTTTAAAAATGTCACAATTCTTTGAAATGAATTTTCATTTTAAGTGTTGGAGTCCCATGATTCCCATGATGTTTTAAATTTTTGGTTCAAGGTTCAATGGATCAAAGCTTGTCCAAATTATGTTTTCATTAAACCATTGGAAGTGTGTCGTTGAACATATCTCTATGATGGGGTTTCATTATTTGTTTGAAGATCTAAAAAACAAATTATGACCCCAAAAATGGCTGGGAGTCAAATTGATAGTTCAACTACCGAATATTAAAACATTTGATATAAAGGTCAAATCATTTCCAATTCCAATGTGAAATACATCATTGGAAAAATATTTTCAAAGGCTTCAATATTTCTTTTGAGAGCTCTCAAATTGAAGTCCATATGCAAGAAATTTATTTGCAAAATAAAATGATTCATAATTTGATTATTTCAAGAATCTTTAAGACTTTGACTTGGGGGTTGTCACTTCAATGCAATCCTCACCACAATTTACATTGTATATTATAGGGAGAAGAATGATGATTTCTCCCAAATTTGGATTGTGACAAATCATGTAAATGTGTGTTTTTTGTGATTTTGTTTATGCGTTAATTTACAATAATTGCTTTTGTTTTAATTTGTTTTAATTGACTTCACTTTGAATTCAACTTTGTGAATTCATCTTAATCCCATTTTGAAGTTCCCATGCCTTTTTTCTTTGTGAGAGTTAAAGAACATGCCCTAGGTTTGCATTCCATTACAAAATCATGAATTGACAAGTATGCTCCCATTATTGGTTAATGTCATCTTCAATGATCTCAAAGTGGTGATACTAAAATGCACAAAAGCCCCTCTTAGATAGATGTCCAAATGCTACATGAAAAAGTATATAGATAACTTTGGCATCATTAAATCTAACCTATTGACCTTTTAGACCAAAGTACTCAATTTGACAATTGCAAAAAATTTAACAAAAATGCAACCCTAACTTCAAGGAGGCCAAAACCAAGGTAATAAATATCCAACATGGTCTTCTAGGATTAAAAATATTAAGATTATGAGCTTCGCTCCAAGTTCAACAACATGTCACTAAACATAAATCATTTTCATATTATAATCCTACCTAGCCCATAAAACAAAATGTGGCCACTCTACATACCAAAATGTGCAAGTTGATAACATTAAAAAATGTCATTGCTATAATTATACAAAATGTTAATCTTACCTTAAAAGGTTTGTCAAGATATTTGCAAATTCCATTTATCGTGACTCAAAAAATAAGCAAGAAAGAAACTCATTTATAGTGTAACATGCTTGGACAAGCTTACAAGAAACTCCCTCCTTTGCCTAAACAGGTACTTATTAATAAAATCAACTTTCCCATCCCTTCACCATAAGAACAACTATCAACCAAGTAAATTTTGTTCAACATTGCAATTGTTGAGGTTGAACCCTTTAAGAACTTGAAAAAATTAAAGATGTGTTAATATAGATGTCCCTAACTTGGTAATTAAAAGAATGAGTCAAATTTCTAAAAAGTCATGCAAGAAAAACAACTAGAACAATTGAAAGCAAGAAACAAGGCCATTAATGAAACATAATTAATAAGGGTCCATGATATTGTGGGTTTGACCCACATGATGAACATGGCCTTTACACAAACGCAAAAAAAAATTCTACCAATAATGATAATCATTAGGTGATGCCATTCAACTTGATGTATAAACATCATGTACATTTACAAAGAACGAGGAAGTTGTCACAATTTTTTTATTACTTTACATCCTAGTTATTACAAGTAAACAAATAATTGTTTTGTTGGAAAATTTTTTGATTTTTGAATTTGATTTTCATATAAAACTCCTTAGGGAGTTGAACCCAAATGGGGGCCGATGTACTCCATAATTTGTTGTGTGAAGGAAAAAAAAAACACAAGGAGGTTCATGCCCCTTCCTTTTTTCTTTCTCTCTTTTCATTCCTTCATTTTCTCCTTTTTCTTAGTGAGGACATGGGAGGTTGCAATAGCAATAGGAGTTGCCACCAGCATCCCCATCACTATTGGAACCTAGAATTTTAACCAAGCATTGGGTATCATTAGCAAGTAGAAAGGGTGGGGAAGGCCCACCTCTTCATCATCACCTTCTTCATCATTGCCATGATGATGATGATGTTGCATAACAACAATAGTTATAGTTGGAAGGAAAAGGGGGCCAATAAAAATGTGGAGTTCCACAACAACATTGGTGAATGAATTAAAAACTCCCTTCAACCTCTTAGGCTTGGGGAGCATTGGGAGGTTCATGAGGTTCAAACGAGCCTTGGGATAAAGGGGATTGGGATGTTAATTCGGACCTTCTTCGATCCTCCTTTTCAATTTTCATTTTTTTCAAAAAATTTGAACTTGAAGTTCAACAATAGCCATGTTTAGCTCCAATATAAACATGGCATTGTATTATTATTAATTTCTTTTTTCAACTTGTATTATCCATGTGGAGGATGTTTCATCCATAGATTGGATGTGTCATTCTTTCATCATTTACCAATTTTTCATCCATTCTAGTTGACAAACATGAATTAGTGATCAAACATGGGTTTTAATTTTTTAAAATAAATCTCAAACACATTCTACTTTGTAATTGGACTTTTTTTTCAACAATTAAAAAAGAATTTCAAAATTTCACATTTGCTACATATGGAGTTTGGTTGGGGTGTTATTTTCATACTTGATCTTTTGGGGACAAAATTTATGCATATGTGAAGTTGTAAAAGATTTGAAAACAATTTTTTTTGGAATCCAAAAGCAACATACCTAATTTTTGCATTAATTTAAAATATATTTTAAAATCCACATTGTGCATATATAATGTGGAATTGGGTGCCATCTTTGCCATGGAGTTTCAAGAGGGGACTATGTGTGCAAGTTCTCAAATCTTTGAAAACAAACATTTCTAAAAATCATTTCAAATTTCAATAAGGTGTATGGGACAAGTGTGTGACAATTCCTAGCAATTTACATCAGTGCTTGTTAATAAGCCCAAAATGTTGCACTACACATGTGGTGGAATGTCACACTATCAACAAGGATAATATTTGAATTCCTTATTATAATTCTTATGCAAGAATTACAAAAATGGGAATTGTATTGCATGTAAAATTTATTTATGTTATTTTGGGGTTAGACTTGTATTTTAACTTGGTTTGGGAAATGTTGATCATCAATAGGCGTGGCATTATGGGATGAAATCTTGGGACATGAATTTCAAATATAAGATGGATAGTTTATATTTTGTAACAAATTTTCAAAACACAAATGATTGTGTTAAGGGTTTGTTAACCACATCCAATTTATGCATTTCCCTTAAACAAGGTTAAAAATTAGTGGAAAAGGTTAGGTTGTGAATCATGATGGTGTTGATGATATTGTAAGTATTCTAGATTTGATCATTAGTTGTCTCATTGATTGTTTGTGGCTGTGGGATCAGGTTGATGGTTGGTAGATCACATTTGTTGTATTCACGATGTACTTGAGCTTATTAGCCATGTGAAATATTTTTGTGAATCCAAATGCCTTGAATTAGGGTTTAGGTAAGCCCACATTAGAAAAACAAGTCTTAATTTGCAATTGTAATTTGCAACAAAGAATAAGTTGCAACCAAGATGTAGAATTAAAATTCCACTAGTTGCATAAATGAAGTCACATGCAACATTTAATTGCAAATGACGATTTAACATAATATCATCACATTCCACATGGATGATATATATGGTCAACATATACACCATCATCCATTGACCATCTATATAAAGTTTGCAAATAATCACCATTATTTGTAACTATGTTATAACCCATTACAAAGTGCCACATGGTAACATAATAATAATTTTAAAAATTATGTTCTTAAATTACATAATGCATTCTCATCATTTACTTTAGATGGTGCCAGATCATGCTACATGGCGCAATAAAAAACATTGCCACATGGCATGTTAATTAAATTTTGGCCAAAATAAATTAATCAATATTTAGGTAGGTAAGGTATGTAGGAAGGTAAGTAGGTATGAAAGAAAGTAAGTAGGATTAGATGGGTTGGTAGGTAAGACTAGATAGGTAAGTGGGTACGTAATCTAGGAGGTAGATATGTAAATATTTTTATTTTATTTTAGGTTTAGCATTTAGGGTTAAGCCTCTTCAATTAGTTCATACCAGATTACACATGTTTTTACTATACAAATGTAAAGCAAAGTGCTTTTTTTATATACTTTTACAAGATGGAAATGAAGAAGAAAACATATGGAATAATTTTTTTAGTTGTAACCTAGTTTGCGACTAAGTTGCAACTAAGTTACAACTAAAATGTTTATCCCATATATTTTGTTTTCTTTTTCAATTTTGTAAACTATATATTTAACAAGTAAGTAAGTAACTATAATTAATTGATTAACTAGGCACTAACTAATTATTTACTTGCCAACCTGCTTGCTACTTATTATTACCTATTATGTAGTAACTATTGTTGGGTGGTTCTCAAAACCCAATTCTTAATTTGGTTTTAACACATTCTCACAATGAGAACTAATTAACACCTTTAGATGTGAGAATTGGATTGAAAACCGACTTCAAGTTCTCACATGAATGAGATTTTCTCATGAAAATTGGTTCAAATTTATACATATATGTTTTTTGGAAAATTGGATAGGTTCTTTCATAGAATTTAAATCTAGTTCTTAGAGTCCTTGTATTAATTGGTGTTGTGTTCTTCTTGTTGCTCTTCTCATGTGGGGCTACTATTATTTTCTTGTTGCTATTACTCTTCTCCCTTTATTATTATTATTCTTTTTGCATGATGAAGTAATTAAAATATTAATTATTAAATTATTAAATTTTATTTTAATTAAATTTAATAATTGACTTGTGAAAATTGAACATGAAAACCAATTGACTATTGTATATGTGAAAACCACCCTATCTAAAATCTAAATGAGTTTGAAAAACTTTAAAAATTCATAACTTGGCTGGTTCTCACTAACACAATATATATATGTGTGTATATATATATATGTATATGTATATATGTATATGTATATATATATATATACACACACACACACACACACAAGAAAACTGATCAAGTTTTCATATCATCATGTAAAACATGGACTCAGTTGATTCTCACAAAAAAATGAGAACCAACCAACACTAGTAATAATTAAGTACATAAGCTATTTAAATTATTGCATAAAGTCACAAATTATTGGATAGTAAAAAAATTCAGAAATTAAATTAAATATTAAATATTATAAATAATAATTATGTATTAAAATTTATTATTAATGTAATTATCACTATTTATTAGTTAATTGCTATTAATAGTAACATAGTTTATACTATTATTAATTTGAAAAAAATAATTAAATAACTAATAAATGTTAAATATTAATTATAAATGACCACTAAATAACTATTAATTAATTATTAGCTATGTGATTAGCTAATTAACTTGTAACTAGTAGGAAATATTATTTGTATTAAATATAATAACTAGGTTTACATATTTAACTATTTAGCTATTTATTTATTAAAATTAGTTAATGTAACCATAATATATGAAAAATGTATATTTAATGTGCCCTAAATATCATATAATTAAAAATAAAAAAATGTAAATGTAATCTTAATATATTTTTAAACACATTAATATACATAAAAAACATATATACATCACATTAAAATAACCAAATTGCGATTACTCTTGCAATTAATTGGACACAAAGGCCCAAAAACCTAATTAGCATGGAAGGATGTCAAACCTAATAGTTGCAAAGTAATTACATCATAGTTGCAAAAAATGTAATAAATTGAAATTGATGGTGACTACTTGTAAAATGACAAAACATAGTTACAGTTCACATTTAATCACATATAACCGCAAATTGGATAGTTGCTTAACACAAGATTTTCTTTAGTGCCGTAGGTTCAACATCCCAATTAGGGTTACATTTTGGTTATCTTGGATTTAGGGTTATGGTTCACCATAGAAGTGACATAAAAATTTGTAACAAGGGATATTTTGAAAGGTATTCGTGGGTTTACATGATGGGGGTGTGAATCAAATTGTCCATGTCGCCATCATTTGCATCTAGGGGGGATTTCGGAGTAGATTCACTATCACGATTAGTCACCCCACCATTGTTGTGGAACATGGACAACATTTATGGAACCACTAAAAGGCTTCATCAATATTCAAAAGGAATTGGCACAATTGAATTGGATGATTTTATCAAAAAAAAAAGATGGTTGATGTGATATGCAACAAATGCATAATATTTATTTGTTCACACCGTTCCTATCATGGAAGGGTTTGTTTTAACAATTAGTACCTAGGATGAGTACCGTGAATTTAAACACCTACAAGGAATTATGATCGAGAAATGATGACTACATTGATCGCCCAACTATGTTTCCATCATTAAAGTGATTACAGTTTTAAGTGGGATGTTGACGATTCCAAGTGTTAATTTGGCAAGTGGAAGCAAGAGTGCCAATGGTGGTGGACCCACTTGAAATGGTGGTACTAGCTTTTCCATTAGTACATGGGATCTATTGTCAATGTTTAACCCTATTGTGAAATTTTTCTAAGAGTTGTGGAATATTTACCAAAGGGTCCAAACAAAAAAATATTGAAGTTTACAAAAGTTTACAAAGTTCCACATAAGTCACATGAGAGTTTGTAAGAAGCATATATGTGGATGAAGAGATTCATCACAATGACACAAGGTGTTATGGAAGCATAAACCATTTAGTTTTGGTATGGGATTTTGGACAAGGAGCTTAGGTGTTGGGTGCAAAATGTGATGCTACTTTAGCCCACACAACGAACTTGAGCAATTGTGTTGCAACAATCAAAACACATTTCAAATTAAACATGGTGGAAACATATGTGGTGACTTTTACTTTAATAAGGAAAACCCCATGAATTCATCAACACCATTAGTTCAACAATAGTGTGGCTAGTTCAATAAGGTCGCACCATAAAAAATTAAGGGGTCAAATTGGAACAAGGCGGTTCACATCATATTTTATTAAGCAAGGGCAAAAAAAAATGTTTGAGACATCAGAGAAAAAAAATTGCCCTAATCCATTGGAGGTCATGATCACCTCTAATCCTAATCCTAGCCAACCATGTTCCCATTGTAATATTTATAGGCATGATGCAAATCATTGTTTCACATTACACTTGGAACTTCAACATAAACAACCATAAATCATTAATATTGGTAAAGGACAAGAATCTGAGAAATGCCAAAAAGGGGAAGGTTCCACCAACAAGGGTTCAACACCCAAGTCAACAATAAATTAACCCAATATTCTTGAGGTGAAATTCACATGTTTGGAGTATTTCATTATGAATATGGCATCTAAAGTGAAATTAGGTACACCAATTTCAAAACTAATGAAAGATAAATCATCACCATTTGATCTTGATGATAATTTAGGTTATTTTGGCTTTGCAGGGTTTTTAGGATTTGTGGTAACCAATGATGTAATGATATGTAGTAGTGAAAACCATGATAGGGTTCCAAATCATGCTGAAATGTTTTTTACAACTATTATAATGATAAGAATGAGTGTTTGAATACAAGAACCATGGGGTGTTAATGAACAATTAAATCCTAAGCATGGTGAGGCTCATTGTCAAATTTGCTTACCATAATAATTTGTGTTAGCAAATACAATTACTAACCCTATGAGGGTGATACCTTTTGATCGTGTGTTACTTTCATTGTGGAGGATGTTTGGTTCCACTTCTAGAACAAGAACACCAAATAGTTTATTGGGGGCAACAACAATGATATATCAAACACCATTATTTTTGCTAAAACATTTGTTATTCTCAATTTCTAACGAATAGTAGTGCTCCAATTGGTGGCTACATTATGTGAGGGTGAGGGAACACTAAGGAAAGGGGTTATGTCAAATAAGGATTTAGTACCAATCATAGTTCCTTAAGTTGTTTCCAATGTTAGCCATCCATAAGATCCAAATGTACCAACTTGGCATTTTGTTGCCATTAAGTTATAAAACCTTCCTTCACATTACAACATTAACCAAACAAAAGGTTATTCCCGATATTGTGGTGGTGCATAACAAGGATGATGTTTTTCAGTTGAGGGGGGATTCTTATAAACAATACTAAACCCAAAGGGTTTTGTTGGATTTAGGAGTTCAACCCCAAACGTTGGGCAAAGTGACAATGAAACGTCTTGAATTGATTGATGTTGATCTTGAATCATGCCCATACCAAATTTTGACATCAATGAGCATGTCAAAGAAGGCTTGGGGATTAACCAAACAAAAGATTGTCATTCAAGTTAATCCCCATCAATTATTTAATTATACCACAATGTGAGCTTGAACCATGGCCATGCATGCTACATCTTATGACATATTAATTGGTGGAATGGTTTTATATCCACTAGGCATTACCTTAGATTTTTGGGAAGAAATCATGCACATTACCAACTAAAATGGCAAATAGGAAATTATAATAGGGTGTTGTTGCTAATAAAGTTGATTGAGGGGCATTAAAAAGAATCAAGCCTTCATCATGGTTTTGAGATTAAACTTCCTTGAGCTCATTACAACTTGATACATGTATTTTAATGTGAAACATAAGAAAGGACTTCTTTTTTATATAATTTGTGAGATGAGATTTATGGACAAAATACATGGGTTAAATTTTTTAGTTGCATTTTAATTGCAAATTGGTTTGCAATTAGAAAAAAAAACTTCAAACGCATTTTGGTTATTTTTAGTTTTGTAAATTATACAACTAAATAGGTAAATATCTAATAATTACATATGTGAATTAATTATTTAAAATAATAATAATAATTAATTATTTGAACTAATCAGTTTAATTTAGACAATTAATTAGATAATGAATTCAGATAGTTAATTATTTAATATTAATAATTTGAATTACCGAAAAAACTAATTATTTGAATTAGATCAATGAATTTAGATTCATATTTAATTATTCATTTGAATTAATTAATTGATATTAATTCAATAGATTAATTATTAATCATTAAATTATCAAATTATTAAAAATAATTATGAAATATTTAGGAATATATTTACTTGTTAAATTATTAAGTAAATATTAAATAAAATAGAATTTAATGATTATTATATTTTAAAAGTTAATAAATTAGTTAATGGTAATAATTCATCAATAATAAATATTTATTTATCAATCTATGATTTAATATCTAAGTAGTCAATTATAAAATTTGAAATAATTAACTAAGTAATCAATCATCATATATTCATTAATATTAGTTAAAATTTAGTTAATTAACTAAGTAACATTAATTATTTCATAGTTTATACTAACTAATCAATTAGTTGAAAGTAATAATTCATCAATAATTAATATTTTTTTAATACAATGATAATAACATATTCATATGACCTCACCAATAATATTATTTAATCATACCTTAAAATGGATGTGGTATGTTTTTAAACAAAAAATATAAAATCAAAATGAAATTTTTTAATCTAATATGCCCATAATATGAACAAATATATACTCACTATATTTTGAATACAAATTAAATACCTCAATATACCATGAATACAAACTAGATGTGCTTAATATATGTTAATATGAACTAAATACACTTAAATATGTTAAACATGCTTAATATACATTGAATACAAATTAGATATACTTTTGGTGTAGTCCACAATATCTTAATGTACATTAAATGTATAAGCACACCATAAGAAGTGACCAAGTTGCAATTCATTTTGCAACTAAATGAACAAAAGTGCTTATTCTCAGATGGAAAATTTAAGAAGCTAATCAATATGGAAGAATGTTTAATTTAGTAGTTGCACCATAATCACAAAATTGTAGCTAATTTAAAAGGATGTTGATTAATTGTAAAAATGATAAAACATAATTACAAATTACAAACAATGACATGTAGTTGCATATTGAATGGTTACATAATATAATTTTTTTGGGTTATAATCCCTCTAGGCAAATGGATTTTGAATGATTTCTCATCCACCTAGCCCATGACATATTACATTAATTACAAATATAACCAAATATTATTCATAATGATGACATGGACCTATAGTCCTTAGAAGTATATTAAAGTTTACAAGGGATATATTAAAAATATATTTGTAAAGGTATATATTTAAAAACACAAGGGTAAGTTGTTATAGGTTAATAATAGGTTGGTAGCCCACCTATTTACCTACTTAAATTGCCTACCTATTTACGTATGTTTATTACAAACCCACCTAACCTACCTATGCTTACTTGCCAACCTATTTATTTGCCTAGCCGACCAACCTACCTAACCTACTTACCCACCTATCTATTTTCTTGCCTAACCTACCGGCCTACTAACCTACCTATGTTAACTTATCAACCTACCTATATACTTACTTATGTTTATCTACCTAGCTACTTGCCCACATACTTATTTACTTCCCTAGCCTACCAACCTATTTACCTATTTATGTTTACCTACCCACCTACTTATTTGCTTAGCCTACCAACCTACCTACCTATGCTAACCTACCCACCCACCCACCTATTTATGTTTGTTTACTTGTTTATTTGCCCACCTACCTACGTTTGCTTACCTACTTAACCTAAGCTACATACCTATTTACTTATGTTTCTTTACCTATTTACCTAGGTTATTTACTTAAGTTACCTACCTACCCAACTTCCTACATATTTACCTAACATATGTACCTACCTATTTAGGCTATCTACCTAGTTACGTAACATACTTATTTATCTAGTTTAAGCTACCTACCTATGTTGGCCTACCCAGTTAACCTAGGTTACTTACCCACCTACCCACCTACATATGCATTTAGACTACCTACATACCTATGTATCTATTTAATTTTATTACTTACATAACCTACCTACCTATTTAAATATGTAATTTAAGTAGGTAGGTTAGCTTATAAATAACGATGAAATATAACCTATGTACATAACTAAATAAGTAGCTAATTAGGCTAGGTAGATAGGTAGGTTACAAGGTATGGTAGGGCAAATTAACTAGAGTACATATTTATACCTACCTATGTATATATTATTTTACCCAAGTTTAAGCTAAGGTAAGTAGGTTGGGTAATAGGTTATAGGAAAATAGGAAAATAGGTAGGCTCCCTTGTATGGGACAAAGGATTTGGGATAATGTTATAACATTTCCCTTTCATGAAATGTATCTCATATCCTTTATCAACAAGTTCGATTTTGTAAACTATATAACTAGATGAAAAAATAACTTACACATAGTACATGCACTAGAAATATTTAAAGTGCAAATACCATGAAGATGAGCCATTCAAAAAAGGCACTTGTGACCAACAAATTGAATAATATCCTATTTACCTATGCCTACTTACCTACCTACCTACTTAGGCTTCTAATTTAGGCTTCTAGGCTAACTAGTCCCAGGCTAATAAATTAATTTAGTTAAATTGTCCATGTGTCTTTACAATGGTTAAACACATGTTTACATTTCATAAACAAATAAATACATATTATCAAAATATATTTCTTGGTTGTAGTAATAAAAGTCATTGTTTTTCTTGACTACATAGTCATGTAGTCATTAATGTCATATAATATTACAAACATAGTCATATGAGAAGTAATAAATACCATGTTTTGGTGTAGTGCTTACAACAACAAACCACTTGGGTGATTGATTTTTATATACTAAACCATATTATTGAATGTATTGTTGTGGATGAAACATGATGATAATATCAAACATTTCATGCAAAGATCCATGATTCTACACCTTTAACAAGGAAATGTGTATTATTCAAGTACTAGCTTGAACATGTATTTTGCAATTTATTTTTGTTTTGGACTAATTAAATATGTTGAACATTCTTTTGCAAATGAAATATTTATACATATTATATATAATGTACATCATTTTGAAAAGAATCAAGTTTCATGGATGTTTTAATTTAGATTCTTGTACATGACAACATTGTCATAGGTGTTTCACACAACATGAGTTTCAACTGTGAATGAAAGTGCAAATGATCTATGAATATACTTGCCATTGTTATTTAGTCAACAATTCCCTTGCACATTTGTACCAACTTCATCAAGCATATTGAATCTACATACACAAATCTAGCCATAGAACTTCACTTGATACATGCAATTGATTTTGATTGTCATATAAATACACACTTGAGATTTCATGTGAACATTATGGTGACTCAAGAACTTAGGATGCTAAAGACTTATGCTATGACTTTGTAAATGAATTAGGACCAAAATTTGTCATGGTATGGACAATGATTCTTGAATGCTACAAATTCATAGACCCCAACAACACCTTTTATTCCACATAGGCCAATTTTCACTAAGGTTAATCATGAAAAACAACATGAAGAAACCCCAATGCCCATGTGGATGCCACTAATTAGTAAAAATAAGGAGTACAAAATTTGGAAACACCCAATTTTGTAAACAAGGGACTTGGTAATCAAAAGAGATCATTCAAGTGGAAGTATAAAGGTCAAGCATACTTACTTTTCCACAAAAGACAATGGCAAAGGCAACTAAAAAGGGAAGCCAAATGTAGTTGTAATCTATCAACCATGTATATGAAACCAACCTCATAATTGCAAAAATAAAATCAAAATTCCAAGAACTCATGCTAAAAAGAGAATTAAAATGTTTTAGAGCAAGAGACAAGGCCATTAATGAGACATTATCAATTGCATTATTGTGAGTTTAGCCCACATAATGAACATGACGTTTGTGTGAGACAAAAGTACATTCTAACAATAGTGACACTACAATGAAAATCAACAAGTGTCACCATTCAACAATGTACAAGCCTCAAGTGCATCTATAAACAAGTCCAAGGATGTCATTAATATTGTCTAGAATTATAGATGATGCACCAAGCTAGAAATTATTACACTTGATATGTTGAGATACAACTATTCATAATTGCAACTTTTCATCAATGAAGAGGAGGAGGTTTAGATTACTCATGTGCCAAGATGTTGTTGACCAAGACATTTGATTAACTCACTTCCCATATTTTCCCTAGGTCATTGTTGACCTTCAATCATGCATTAAAATGTTGGATCATCTAGATTGTGAAATATGTTTCCTTCATTTATTTCCTAGGAGTGCTTCCTCTTTAAGGTTGTGCATCAATATTTCAATTTGAAAACCTCCATGACTTCATAGCAAATTGTGTAGTAAACAACATGTGATTACATATGGTAAGAATGTTACGTGTAAATCAATCTTTTGGATGAGTTCTTTAAAGGTTTTTTTGAGTATACTAAATTAATTTTCCACGATGGATCTCCCACACTTTTGCCTTCCACTATATGAGTACAATTTCAATATTGTGTGTTGGCCACTCCCTGTAGGGTGTCATGATCCAAGAAATTAAAGGATACCCGTTGTCCCCAAGAAGGTATGGGGGAATACCACTTGCCCTCTATCATGGTGAAATATAATTTGGTATTGATCATGCTTGTATAATGTTGATCACCTCAAAACTCTACTATTTTTGACACTACCAAGAAGTTCCACAAACAAATCAATGAACCTTTTGTTGTTGTTAATGACCATAGTAATAATCCTCAAGAAATGGTCCTTGAGATTTGATTATAGAATAATATAGGGTTTAGGGTCCCTTCCTTCCACCCAAGTTATTAGTCATGGGGGAAAAGCATTGAAGAAGAAGCAGCTTCAACTTCGTCTTGCTGTAGCACCCACCCGTCAATTCATAACCCAAATTGCAGCAGCTCCTCAAATTGCATCCTGCAAATTTATTGCAAGGCACAAAGTTGTTCTTCAATCTTCAATGTTGTGCTGCTGCTAGAGGGAGGAAGTTTTGAAGATGGGTTTTGGTTTAGGATGATGAGGTTACTTCTTCCATCACATCTGGAGAATTTTTTACCTTTTACCCTTGCAAATACTTCGTTGTCCCTAATGATTGCAGCAACATCAACCACAGTAGGCTCTCGATCCATGAATAAAAGACAACCATTGTGTCAGATTGCAATCTCATGAATGTGCTTTGCAGTTCTACTCAAAGGCTCATTATAGACTCATGTCTCAATGTTACCTTCCAAATAGACTTGTGTCCCTTGCTTTATGTTGTGCATTGCCAGTTGCCCCATTTTCTCTTGATAAACCGTGATTCTGTGCCACTGCTTATAGCTCTGCTGTGCATTGTACTCAGCTGCTGATTCTCCCCCCTCCAATGGATGTGGATTCTTGTGAATGCCACTGGTACCAATGGAGAAGATGGTGATTGCCTGCCCACTTTGCCCAGTAGTATCGCCTTCTAAACACCCCGAGGAGTGAAGAAGGCAGCAACGGCAGCAGCATCACCTCCTCAATAGTAAGAAGGCGATTCCAATAGAGCTGCTGGGTCCTCTCTTCACAGTAGCTTTTTTGCAAGTCTTCTTGATTGCACTTCCTGGAGCTGGAGATGCATGAAGATTTGTGTGGTTACAAACATTCTGTGATAAAGAACTTTCCTTCACAATTGTTGCCTATTTATTGTGGAAACAAGCAAGCAGTTCAATCCTTGACCAATTTTAGCTTTCCAAGAGGAGGCAGCTTGTTGACAAGGTTAGAGACTTCACACATCTCTATTCAAGATTTGTGTGGAGGATTGAGTACTACAACAAATGATAGTGTTGGAAGAAATCCTCCTTAGATATGGGCTCTAATCTGCATGCATGATTTGTGTCTGCATAATCAAACTATGAAATCAAAACTTTGATCAACTAGTTTGAAGACAGATTCCAGGGGCTGCAACATGCAGTAGTAGAACACACAGAAGCCAAGATGAAGAAATCATTCCTTTCTTTTGGTTGACAACAAACTTTTGTTACAAAGGGACAAATGCACAGCAAGATTCCCTAACTCCATGAAAATTACATGGAGGAGTGATTGGTGCAAAAGGATTGATTGTACAACAGTGGCTTTCCATGATTGAAAGCCAGAAAGACAACTACAGTTTTCAGAAATCAAACAATGTTGGAGAAACACAGCCATAACTGCACCTGCATCGCATCAAAATTCACCCACCTTCTCTCAAGAAGAATAGAAGGGTGATTGGACTAATAATAACCCAGCCAGTGCTGTCCGTCTTGCTTTCATCTGCCTGTCCATCTGTGTAGGCTGAAAATATGCTACATGCACAGAACTGGTGGGCCACAAGCATCAAATTGTTCTATGGAGATGATGATGAGGGGGCAGCAGCACCAGCAGGCATTACTAGACTGGGTGGAGTTGAACCCATGGGTGACATAGCGGCAGCTGGCACTGGACCACTGGATGCTGGAGAAGGAGACCTTTGAGAAACGGCAGTAACTGTTGATGTCACATTGCCAACATGTGGCTGCTGTGGCTGCAGCAAAAGAAAATCAACATGCAGCACTTCAAATCTTTGCTCTAAACAAAAGACAGAATATTAAATGGAAAGGACATTGACTGCAGATTGAAAAAAAGACCTAAAATCCTCAATCTAACATTTCATTGACTGAAAAGTCACTTCAACAAATCAGACTGAGCAGAGTCACATTCAGAAGCTGCAACACAGTATGTGGCACCGGCAGTCTTAAGAGTCACATGGCCATCAATGTGTTTCTGGCAACTTGCATCCTCATACATGCATACTTAATCTATAAGATTGCAGACAAACTTCACAATACCACTTTGAATGCAACCAGTATTTGAGTTCCAAGCCACACTAAAAAATGATATGTGTGATCATAACCTTGTACCTGCATACTATACAAGAGTCCAGATCCTGGTATGGATGCACGATGGCTTGGGCCTGCTGGAGGAGGCCCCTTGTCAATTGTCACATTGGGAGGCCCTGATGTCACCAAACCCATCATTGAACCAGGTAGCATGCCAGGAGATGAGGATTGCACGGGCAGCCTAGTTTGAGAAGCTGCCATGTTGCTCATTGCTAAAGACACAGGTGTTGAAGAACCCTGGTGGTTCCACTGCTCAACAGTAGCACCTTGTTGTGACCCAGTGTTCTCCCTTCCATGTGGCCCTGGGCCCACTGCAAACTTCTGACCTGATGCATTTCGCATGACAGCATGAGCTGGTGGCAGGCCACCACTACTGGCACCATGGATTGGCAGCCCCGTGTTTCCATTTGATGAGGGCATGTGCACTCCTGATGGGCCCACCATTGGTGGTACATGAGCTGGTCCTGGACTGCTGGTGTGTGCAAGATTAAACATACCACCTGGCATAGAAGGGGCTGCTTGGTTGGACTTCCAATGTGATGAATTCACTGTGCTTGGTTTGAGACCAGATGAAATGGGCATTACTTGCGGACTAGAACTACTCTTACTCATTGGGGTGCCTGTGCTACTTGTGGTGCCAAGTTGGTATGCAGGTGAAGCAGGCTGAGAGGCCATCTGGGGAGAGACTACTTGTCCCTGCTGCTGCATCCCTGCCTTACCAAGCTGACCAGGCATAGGCATACCAATTGCAGTTCCTGGATGCCATGTTTGCAACCTGTACATATGCAAACGAGCAATCCAGCTCAGCACCCTTGGAAATGTGAATCGCAGGGTACTGAGTGGATCACCCTATCAAGTTATGCCCTGCACAGGTTTTGGTTTCTCACTTTGGAAGCTTCAATGAGACTGACCTTCTTTGGTGTGGAGGTTCTTGCTGCTGTTGCATTGGCCAACGTTGATTTTGCTGAGACTGCTGCTGCTGCTGACAAGGAGTAGGTGGCTGGAGCTGTGGTTGTGAAATTTGGGCAGATAATGGCAACTGTTGCTGTGGCTGTGTCTGCTGAGGCGATGGTGTTCGTTGTGTTTGTTGCTGCTGCTGGGACTGCTGCTGCTTGGAAGCCAGCACCTGGACCCCCTGCTGCTGCTGATGCCCCTTCTGTTGCCCAGCTATGTATGCTAGCCCTTGTGATTGAGCTCCTCCTTGCAACTGAGCCCCCTGAGACTGCAACTGCGGCTTCTGCCCAGCGATACCTTGCTGGGACCAAGCTTGGAGCTTCCCTGATTGTATCTGCCCTTGTGGCTGAAGAACTCTTTGTCCTTGCTGCAATGGATGTCCTCCTGTTTGGCCAGGTAACTCACCAGGCATGTCCTTACTACCAATGTTCACATTAGCAGGAAGATTATTAGATTGAGAAAGACCCTGCATCATCATAGGTCCATGACTCACTCCTTTGGATACCCGTGAAGTCTGTTGCTGCTGATGCTTCTGAAACTGCTTTGTTTGCCCCAGTTTAGCTGGCCCAGGAATCTGTGGTATTTGTCCTGGAGTCTGGTTTTGCTGGGGAAGACACTGCTGCTGCTGACTGTTAAGAGATGAAGAACCAGACCCTGCAGGAGAAACTGGGGCTGATTGCAGTGAAGATGAGGGCAGAGAACACTGTGCAACCTCTGAAGCTGTTGCTACCTGCTGCTGCTGCTGCTGACCCAACTGTTTCTGGAGGTTTTGAGACTGCTGGGAAATGATATGCTGGGACTGCAAACCCATGTGCTGGGAACTTAAATTTGGCATGTAAGGCTGATGAGGGGCCAGCAATTGCTGATGCTGTGGTTGAGGTAAGGTGGGAAGTGCTCCCAGGAGCCTTTGTTGTTGCTGCAATTGCCTTTGCTGCTCTTTCAAATGAGCTGCCTGCAATTGCCAGGCCTGTTGCTGCTGTTGAGTCTGATGCTTTTGCAGCTGCATCTGTTGTTGCTGTTGGAGCAGAGATGGGCAGAAAGCTTAGAACTGGGTGAAACTTGCAATTCAGAGCAGAGTCCTGACTGAATAAATGTCCAGAGATATCAGGCCTTATGCATACATGGATAAGCTGGTGCAAATCCACTACACCCAAACTAGCAAACCAACCATATGACATCAGACCTCTGTCATCTCCAATGATTATTGCACTGCGTACCTTAGTGGAAGTATCAAAATCAACTCATTTTGAGACAGAACGCTGTTCAGTTCAAAGTGAAATTTTGCACCTGCTGATTTCGTTGCTGTTGATGTTGTGCCTGCTGTTGCTGTTGCTGTTGTTGCTGATGCTGATGCTGGGGTGAGAAGCTCTGGGGTGGGGAAGAAACCATATCACTACCAAGACTAGTCAGGGCAGCAGCAGCTTGTGTGTCACCCTGTAGAGCATGATGTTGTAGTTGTTGAATCAGCTGCATCCGCTGCTCCTCTGGGCAAGTATCCATCTGAAACAAACAAGTGTTTATCAGCACAACCAGGATCAAACAGTAAATGTCACTGATGAGCCACAGATTTCCTGTAAGAGGGAGTCCCCAAAGTTCTTGTGTGCTCTCTGAACTCTGCAAAAAACTCCAAGCAATAGGACCCTTACAACTGGGACAAACAAACAGAGAACAGTAAATATAGTCTGCTATATATGTTTCAGAGTAGCATTGACCAACAAGAACTTCCCAGTTTCCAGTTTCTAAGCCAACTCTTTGACCTATGCTTTAGTTTTCACCATCTACTAGTAGCGAATTCTATCCCTAAGACCCTGTCAGAGTCAAACTGGTGAGAACAAACAAACTGATTTTGTTCAGACTTGTGAAAAACAAATGTAGGGAGAAACAGCTCACCCGAAACTGCTGCAAATTGTCCCTTGTTTTCTGTGCCATAAACTGTCCAGATATAGAGCATGAAGGGAAAGTTGCAGAACTCCCCATGTTGACACCACCTGGGGGCAACATAGTACCAAGACCAACTGATCCCATGTTTGATACTGCTGCTAAACCCAAGCCTGGCAACCCTGGTCTTGGCAATGACATTGTTCTGTTCAGGCCAATCAGCATTCCTGCAGTGGTGCTAGTTGGCAGCAAAGGGAGGTCATTGGGATTGGGTAAGCTGCCCAAAACAGGCAAACCTGCTGTTGCTGAAACTGCCTGCTGCTGAAGCCTTTGATTATAGGCCCCTACAGGACCTACTGTGGCCATTCGTAGTTGATTTGTTTCCTCTGGAGTGAGACGCATGGCAGTCAAGTGCTGTGCATCTCTGCACAACAAACAGCACACCTCAGATGGTCTACGATTGGAGGGCACTCTCTTACTGCAAGCTGGATTCAAGGAAATGCAACCACTCATTGAGAAATGCATAATGGCTGGAAGAACAATGAAAGCCCAAATTATACATGGAAGATCCACAGCTATTGTGCTAAGTAGAAGCCACTATGAACCAAAATTACAAAAAATAATCTCATGTAACAGAATAGGACAAATTTTGGCTAACTGCTTACACTTCCAGTCCAACACAAGGTATCCAACACAAGCGAGAAAGCCTTGTAACTACAACATGCTAACAATACATCACACTTTCATCATAGCCAAAATACCTATGGTATCCAAGAAGTGAATCTGTTCTCTACTACCAAGATCATGCCATCTGATCAAGGTGACAAACTACAAAGGGGTCTGTTATCAACAACCAATGTCATTATGTCCTGAAAACATTCAAGCTCAAGAAAAGAAAATGGGAATTGTGTGGAGTTTTTATGCACGTAAGACATTGGGGAACCTTGCAGCTGCAGCATTTATTGAAGCTGAGGAGGATCCCACAGGGTGGCCAGGAAGCAGTCCATTTGATCCTGGCAAACCTGGTGGCATTCCACTTGAAGGAGGTCGCAAGGAGGAGCCTGGAGGCAACCCCCCACTTGGAAATCCTGGCCCATTCCCATGTGCAGAAGCTTGCATTGCAAAAGAATGAGGTGGAATCTCCCCATTGGCTGTGACTCTGTCACACAAGTCCAAAGGGCTGCCACACAACATAAGGTGCATTAGACCATTGAATTTAAACATTCCAAAATCCCATTTGGCTCAGAAGTATGAGAAAACCAAAAAGCACATGCATATATTTTGACTAGCACCAATTCACATGGACATGTGCATGACAATGACAGTAATCCTAAACAGTAGGGAACCAGTGAGAGAACTTTCACTGCAGGTTAGAAGGATTTACTTTGGGGGGTCACCATTACAAAACTGAGAAATGGCAATTCCGTGAGATGGATGAGGGGTGGTGAGGACCTTTTTCTCTTGCACATCAGTCTGCACACAGTGAAAAGTTACAACAACAATTGCAATGAGATGGCAAACCCTGAACAAAACACAAGACTTGACCTGCCCAGCATGACTCATGAGTAATGATGGAATCAAATGCACACTTCCACAACTGTACAACAGAAAACCCACTAACAGACTGAAGACGGCAGGACCCCTCACTGCTTTCTGGGGACGAAATTTCTCCCAGGTGAGGCAAATTTGTTCGAGATGCACTTTGAGGGTGTCCTCCTCGACTGGCCCATGTATTCGTTGCAACAGTGTCCTTGTGTTGTTCCCCTGCAACCATATCAACCACATGTGAAAAAAAAAGAAGAAGAAACACTGTCTAATGCAGTGTGTCTGCATTAGACAGACCATGTAATGTGGACATTATACAGATGAGCAGAAAACCACCGTTCACAGATCATTCTTTCAACTTCTTGCAAAAGTTGGACAGAACAAATAGGGTTATACAGCCACCCTTACCCATGCATCATAAAACACAATGTATGTACATATGGAACTTTCCTGCAGAAATGCAGTTAAAACACACCTTAGGGGTTCCTGGGGGTGGTGCATTTGACAGCTGCACTGGACTAAAGTCATCAGAATTCTCCTGAATTTCTGTCCCAAGTCTCTCAGAAAGAAATTTGTGCCGCTCTCTACAAAGCATGGGTTTCCGGTAGATGCCCTGCAACATGATTTCAACACATGACAAACCTTCAATTCCAAAGAAGATGCATCCAGAAGTTGGACAAAACAAATCTGCACAGAGATAGTGCACTAGGTTGCAGACTTTGTCAGACAAGTTCACAGCAATACCAATTAAGCAAAAAGAAAATCCACTTCTAGCAGAGAGCAATGACTGTTCAACTGAGGTGCCAATCCAAGTATTTTCCAGGCAACTTAGGCCTGTGTCCAGCTCAAAGCCAGATGAAGCAAAGTCAGATACAGTTTGACAGACATGGCTACTATTATGTCCATATCCAGGTTATTGTCGCCTAGCCCTGACTGATCTCAGAAATGTCAATACTCATCTCCAAAAATTGTGAAACAGATGCACTGACAAGCCCAATACAGTAATGTTTGGATGATCCCAGGGGAATTTGCCCAAGAACAAGGGTGTGAAAGTGCCTAACTCTTCAATTCATGGTCAGACGTGGTTCACCATTTCAACTCTAGCAACTGCAGATTTCACTTCATCTTGGACAGACCAACAATAAAAATGTATATAGGGAATTCTTTCCACTGGAAATTATATGGAAAGCTCATGAGCACTTACCTTCAACTGCGAGTTATAGCTCAGGACATCGCTCACAAGTTCCCAATTAGGACCAAGGTCATGCACAAGGACAAGAATTGCCTGAAAGTAAACCACAGGTGTAAGACAAAAGTTCCATTCTGGAGCTTGAAAACTGCAGAGATCAGGGAGCTATTCCATCCAACACAATCCAACATCCCATCTTCTGGATTCTAGATCCAGTGGAACACAGTCTGAATACAGCAATCTATTACCAACAATCTACCAAAAAGTGAATACCTGCCTGTACTATGCTGTAGTAAATATTCCATAATCATCATGAACCACTCAGCCTACACTACCAAGGCTTAAACCTGCTTCTTTGAATTAGCAAGTGAAGCAGATCACCACAAGGGTTGTGACCCATAAGTGACCACTTGGCCCCGACTACCAAGCCTTAAACCTGCTTCTTGAATTAGCAAGTGAACCAGGTCACCACGAGGGCCATGACCAATCCATAAATGACTATGCAAGAAATTGAAAACTCCTGCCAACCAGACCTGATCTTCAACTGGCGACCATGGAATGCCAATTCCAGTTGGTGTATTGAGTGGTGAACCCTGCAAACAAGGTGCCAACAGTGTGAATAAGACATCCAGAACCAGCAATGTCATCTCAACATTGATTACATGAGCTTTACAAGTAACTTAACTCCATTGGGACTGAACTAACTGAGCCAGCTTGTACTTTGGTAAATTGTCAACCACAAACATCATCCTTACTTTGCTAGACTTGCTCTTTGGGTTGTTGCGGTCACGGTTACTATTCTGCCTCATCATTTTATTTCCACCTAGCACAACAGACTGTTGGCCTGTCTGTGAAGCAGGTTGAATAGGATCAGAAATAGCCTCAGTGTTGCCATCGGAAGATTGCTTGACAACCTTTGATTTTTTCACCCCTGGTCCTGGTGTTTCTGATGTATCAGCTGCTATTCCTGTTGCAAAACAATTCCTTCATAAGTATTGTGAACTTCTCTATATTTCTCCATACTTTGAGTCATTCCTGAATGAAATTGAAAGTTTACCCGTTTGTAAGGTTAGAGAGATTTCAGACCCCACACACATCAATAAACAGGAAAAAGAGGAGACCCAAAGCTAAAATACACAAAATAATACAAGAAAAAACTGAGAAAACATGTGAACTCTAAGGACAGTCTCATCCATATTCAGTTACCTTCAACAGCAACACGTATGGTAGTGACTGGCTACCATAACATCCCCATTGACATCATATCAGCTTGTGGAAGTAGGTGGAGGCCAATGTCAGATATTAACTCTTGTACTGAGTTTCTATAACAAGACTGGCAGTAAGAGGAAGATTCAGCCATGATGCTGGCTTGTCAACAAAACACAAAAGAGATGGAGATTACAGGGGAAAGAAAGAAAGGAACACCAAGAGAAGGGCAAACCACAAAAAGACCCAAGCAAGGAAAGACGAAGGGAAGAAAGAAACAACATTGTGAGATTTAGGAACATGTTCTGTTGCAAAACAAGTACATGTTCAGTTTCTAACCATCACATAATCCTTGACCTGTCTGGCAACAAATACCAATGGCTGTCATATGCTGACTACAAGATCCCAACAAGTTCCCTTTTGCAGTTAGCTCATTGATCTGTCTTTGGCCATACTAGTCTTCTTCTTTTTGTAGCGAATGTGGAGCACAGCCAATATCTAAGATTCTCCTTTGGGGCACTCTTTAAATTTGCAGTCCTGAATCCATGCAGAAAGAACTTTCATGGTAGAGTTTTACACACAAATGGTCTTCAAACAAATGTTATATAATTATAGCCCACATATACATGTATAGGTGGTCCAGGTGCTGGCCGTATGGCATAGCATGGTGATCTTCCCACAATCACATGGCATGGTAATTCAGGTATCATTCTTTCCAAGCATACCTTCAGGTGGGGATGGGTCATTTGAGGTTCTTAGTCTGCCTTAGGATATGCTTCGGATGAATGGGGGAGGAAAGGGATGAAGCTGTCCCATGGAAGAGGGTGATGGGCTACTTCCTAGCATAATGCAATACCAGTTGGATGTATGTTCAAGGTGAAGGAGCAAGACTCATACCAAGACCTGTTTCAGGAGGTGTAATACCAGGTGGCACAAGTTGGTCCCCTTTTCGTTTCATCTGCTCCCCCAAAAAAACATCAAGCACCACGTTTAACACATAAAATTCTATTTGCTCGAGAACTTCTGGCATACATGACCAGTATTGCGACTGTTGATCTCCAATTTAATACACCTGACACAGAAACATCAAACAACATCAAAAGCTTCACCTCACCTGCTAGAAATTGCAATAAGTCTCAGAAGTTCTATATTGCATACTAACACTAATGGGAACTAGGGTTTTACAGTATTGTATCCCATTTGAGTTCTTGGTAGACAAACCAGCACAACACAACATGGAATGGTTCTGGAACTCACCAGCTCATACATTGGTCGCATGTCTTGCCACCCACGATTGCCCTCAAAACCCTAAAAATAAATCATGATTGCCAAATGAACAAATGTTTCTTGTAACTTCTGATCACGTCACCAATTTAAGCACCTACTAGAGTCCTATGAGCTGACAGAGCCTTTTGAAAGTAATACGTAAAAAGATCACAAATGTCATCGGTACCTTGACAGTTGTGCTCCCAGATACTCCAACTTCAGCCTGTCTTGATGCAGAAGTGTCCCCAAGAGAGTGTTTGAACTTTTTCTTCTTCTTAGATGGAACAAAGGTTCCCTTGTTCCCAACAGCATGCAAACTGTTGCTAGGGGTATCACTATCAATATCTGCTCTCTTGGAGCCATCCAGCATGTCCGCCCCTTTATCTTGCTTGCAATGGGAGCTCACTGTTGTTCTTGGGGAAAGCCCCAGTGTGCCTGGGGAGGTGCTTGCAACAGCTGGACGCTGCCGCAAGTTTGCTGCTGCTGAGCGTGCTCGTTTTGTAGGGATGATTCCAGGTAAACTGCTGGAACCTGTATGGCCAGACAAAGACCTTTTGCCAGTTACAACAGGAGAAGGTAACCCCAGGTCACCACCTGACATTGAGGGCTCATAGACAAACCCTGACAGAGGCCCACCTGGTTCAACCTTTGGAATGGCTGTATTGACCTTCAGTATTTTCTTGCGTTTCTTTTTTGCGATTCCAGGAAGGCCACCTCCACTGCCAACAGAGTGCGGCATGAAGTGCAACTGAGAGTAATCATCCTGAGAACCTCTGTCATTGGCGTGATCTCCAACGCAAAAGTCACAATTGACAGCAGCATCGTCAGCTGCATCATGCATTGTGTGCACTTCTGCATCTGATGCAAGTTCCAGCTCACATTTCTGCAATGGCCATAAACCAGTAATTAAATCTCTAAAATGAGGATCATGTCACAGTCTGCCAATCAAGCATAACTGAGTGTCTCTTTGCCTTTAGGTCTGGCACCTCCTTTCTGAACAACATTGTCAAATGGCTGTAACGGGGAAAACAATGGTTGCCCATTCTTCCCCCAAAGACATAGAAGCTCCTAGCTTCCTACACTTCAGATGCCCAGTCTACCCAGAAACCCCATCAACAGCTGGGTGTGCTATACTGGGTAGCATCTGGTATGACCTAGTAGTACTTTGAATCCAAGATCATTTGCAACGTAGAAATGAGTCCTCCCACTAGGCTCTTGGCTTGGTGCTTGTATTTCTCTACTTTTCTGTTCCTGCAACCCCTGTAATAACTGGCTATCAATGGTTGCCTTTAGCATGACCTAATTGAGGTTTGCACCAACAACCACTTGTTATATATGTCCCAAATGAGCTGGGGTGGCCATCTGGAGCTTCTAGCATGACTTAGTAGTGCTATGAACTCTCAAACACTTGCCACATGGCCATGAGTCCTAGCCATGGCACATATAAAGTATTGCATATCTTCACCATGAGACCAAAGAGTGGAAAACAACCTTCTGTACTAACTTTGGGGAGAGTACAGGTAAGGGTCAGATTGTTAATGGAATAGCATGGACAAGTTGAAGAACAAAATTCAGATGCATAACATGAGTAGAGAACCTTCAAGAATAGAATGCCACACAATTGCCTTACCACTTCAAGTGTTGCCAAATCTGATTCCACAGATGCTCGGTATACTTCCATTGCACCATCTGGTACGACATAAAACAGTAATTCCTGCAATATCATTCAAACACATCAAGTTAGCAAATTTTGCAGGCACCCACTTGAGGACACATTTTTCATTCCTGCAATGAGTTCATCAATACGATGACGACCAAAATTGTCAGGCATAAACACCAAGCAAAGAAGCATATACCAGGAATCTGAACATTGAACATAGCATGCAAACACCTGTTGGGACTGGCAACCACTGGGTGTCCAAAAGAAGATCAAAACTGAGAGTTAAACATCCCACATTGCAATTAGCAGCTCAAAATGGATGACAGATTACCAACTCTGAGAAGGAGAATTCTACAGAAAGTACCTCAGGAAACTGATCCTCCCAGAAAGGCTCTAGAATGGTGCTACTGCTCTCTGAGTGTCGCTCAGGTGTTGCTGGAGCCTCAGCTTGCACCATCAGTTCAAACCCTGATGACTTGAGAAATCGCATTGCATACTGCTGGATTACCATGGATTTCTTCTTGTCCACATTGTCACTCCCCATGTCTGCAGCCTGAAGAAAATGGATAGCAAGGAGCTTGGAGTCAATTGCACTATTTCCTTGTATTATGCAAATAGACAGGGCCTTCCTAGCAATCAAAAGACAATACCTGAGCTTCCTCAAGCAACAGGCTAGACAACAACACACCATAAGCATTAACTAAAAGACCATTGATGAAGAACATGTGTGCTGCCAAAGAGATCAGACTGATCCCTTCTGATATGTTTCTAAACCTAGCATACTTACCTCCTCCACACCAGGAACATCCACATCCATGGGAACAGCTTCACTGACATCCTTATTACTGTCGCCTCCCTGTGTTTGAGTCTTCTCAAGAACTGAAGATCCAGCCTTCTCTTTGATCAACAATACCTCAATTGAATGCCAAAAACCACTCACTGCATTTGCCAGAACTTTTGCAACCTTCTGCTGTCTTGTACTCAGCTCAGATGCCAGAAAATCATCTTGTCGCCTTAGTAAAGCAACAGACCTACAGACTTGGGCAGCGGCAGCCCTTTTCCACAAGCTCTCCTACACAATAGAGAGCTCAATCCATATTTATTCAACATCACTGATTTGGATAATCCTGAAAGTAGTATGCTTATATATCAAGCACATATATTTTACTGCTGTGAAAATCAAGATATGTCATTCGATAAAGCCCCAGGAAACTTACAGCAAAGCAGCTGTTCAACATTGAGAATACGTGTAACTCAGTACATGTTTATCTGCTCAAGCCCTTGGGCAAACATTTATACAAAATCTGTGTTCTGAATTTCTGTTTCATTTCTAGAGGCAACAGGAAGACTCAGTAATGATGTTGGCTAGCACCCAAGAGATATAGCTAATAGAAAAAATTGTTAGTATCATCTCTTAAGCTGTAGCAAGCTTGTGAGGGTAAGCTACATTTCAATATAGCTTGCCCCTGTACAAGCAAGCATCTAAGCATAAAGCAAAGGGAGGCCTACAGAGAGGGTAGTGGTTTGGGCCCCCTGCACCCTGCAGATAACCTTTAAGCAGTCCAATGGTGACTACTTGTATGCAGTTTCTGGAACATTTTGCAACATTATCTGGAGTCTAATGATGACAAGGTTTCCACCATTTTTCCAACTGCAAATAGTGAAAGAAATTTTCAAGTGACATGAGGAATTAGATCAAGAACCAAAATGACAAACTCTTATGCCAGTATTACTCAACCACTGGAACTTCTCTGTAACTCCGGAGGCTAAATTGGTGCCAACACTGGATAATCAACCCCAGGATAAGTGACAACCCAAATACCCCACCAGCTGGAGGCTCACCAAATGTGACAGAGGACCAGACAAGCCTCAATTGGCAACCATTTCACCTATGTACAGGTTTCAGGTACATGGAACATCTCAAGAGCATTTGAGAGTGTCAATGCTGGGCACATCACAGGGTAAAAAGGACACTTCACTTTGACAATGGAGCCTCACATAAAGTATCAAGAATCTTTGGTTTAAAACCCAGGTACCTGCATGAAATCATTAGCCATCCAGGCCATCTCTTCAAGCACAAAATCCCAATGTGCCTTCCTCCTTGAAGCTTCAGGCCAAGGCTTTTTCAATGCCTGATCCACTGTTGATTTTCTTGCAGCCTGCCAGTGGCCAGCAATTCTGAGATGCTGAGAGACAGTCGCAGGACAACAACATTCCAGAATGTAACAGACCCACTGTAGCATGTAGAGGATCACAGAGCTAATATGATTGCTCAAATGCACCAATGCAAATTCCAGCAGCAACATTGAAACTCTCCATGACTAACACAGTTCTCAAGACTGCTATCAAGTTTGAAATGAATAGCTCTTGGCATATACATATGCTGTGCAAGTTGAGAACCCAGACACTACCATGAGTTCATTGGGCACCAACTAAGCAGATCATGAGCTCCAGTGAGTCAACTCGTGAAGACACACAATATGAGGTGTGCACACTAACCTGAAGATGTTCTGCCTCTTCAAGGATAATATCTTCACACGCCTTTCGTGCCTTGGCTGAAATGTCTGCTCTATGTTTCTCTGCTTCAGCTTGTACAGTTGGATTGACCTCCTTTTCCCAAGGAATTACAAGACCAGGAAACTTGTTCTTCAACAAGGCAGAGGAACTTGATGTCCGTCCTATACTCATAGAAATTCTTCCTACTGATGCACCTGCTTGCCCTTCAGTCCTAAGTTTCTGAGGTCTTGGTGCATCACTCATTTGTGAACAGCTTACTTCAGCCTCTGCAGCTGATGGCTTTGCCCTGTCTTCAGCAACAACATTTTCAACCTTGATTCTAGCATTGGAAGCACTCAACCTCTTGTCATCCTGTGCAGACCAGTCTCTTTTTGCCTGCCTGGTATTATTACTACCTCTGACAAGTCCCTTATTGATCATGAAACTTTTCTGTATGGACACTCCTTCCACACCCTTCAAAATCAACTCAGCAGCTGGCCCAGAGTTTCCATCAGCCCCAGTTACCTCCTTAGAGCTCAGATTTTGTTCATTCAAGCTGGACCTGGGAGGACTGTTTAGGCCACCCTGAGAGACCTCTTTATGAGTTCTGTCAGAACCATTCTCAATGGAGCTTGAATTGATTAATGGAGCTGTTCCCACCCTCTCTCGAGCCTCTAGTTTTGATGTTCTATGCTCACTATGGCCTGTAGCTGTATCCTCATCTCTTGCTCTACCAGGCTTTACAGAAATTCTTCCTAAAGCAGATTTATCACCTACATGTCCCTGTAACCCTGCAGCAACAACCTCCCCAAGCTCACAAAAACTTTGTACATATGGGCTTGGCTTGTCTTCTGAAAAAAACAGACCTATGTTACTTTCTTTACCAGCTAAGGGCAAACCATCCTTCTTGCCAGTATCAACACTTAAATCAACCCCAACGTCTCCAGACTTCAATGGCAAGTGGGAAGGCAGCACAGTTCTATCCCTGCCCTTCCCTATATCAGTGCTCACATCTGCTGCATGCTGCTCCAAGACTGCTCCGCACCTTGTCATGACCCCAATCACTGGCTCAAGTTCCTGGTTTGTTGTACCTCCATTCCACTTGCCAGAAGCAGCATGTGGACTCTGATGAGGCAGCATCTGGAAGCCCATGTCCAACATTGGTTCATCCTTTATGGGTACAGGGTTTTCTTTGGTTTCAACCTCAACTAAAGAACTGTTGACACCCACCACCTTCTCTTGCTCCTTAACGGACAAGTGGCCATTTCCCAGATGCTGACTCCAGTGCCTGTTCCTCTTCAAATATGCTTGATTTTTGGATCCAACACAGCCACCTCCCGGGCTCTCACTCTCTCTTTTAGTGGTAAGGTCAACCTGAGTCTGGACTGAGTCTGAAGTGCTACAGCCTGGTTGAGGTGATACACCTTTCGAGGGGATCACATGATCTGTTGCATCCCTCGTATCCACAAGAAAACTGCATTCGTCTGGTTCTACACCTCCAGAAACTCCCTGACTTGAAATGTTTTCAGTTGGATTTCCATTGGCTATAGCATTTGGAGCACTACCACCCTCCCCCTCACTGCCAAACCAACCATGAAGTCAGCTTCAGGCATAGAAGTGATTGTCACAACAAGTCATCTTCACATGTATAGACACTGAACCTACTCCCAATTCTACATCCAAGAAGCAAGCACCACCAACATTCCAACATTACTGAGGTGGTACCAAATTCCTTTGGTGCTGAACCAGGAAATCACTTGTTATCGCACAAAATCAGCCTTACGAAACCAAAAGCAATCATATTGGGAGCTTCAATGGACTACATTCCACAGCAGTTTCACATCATGGTCAGCCCACCCACCTCAACAAGTTGTTAGCCAGTGGTTCAGCTGCTGAAGGAAACGAAAAAGTGAGTGAGGGGACTTTCCCAAACTTAAAATCCAAAGGTTCTCCACCCTACATCAACAACAAATTCCCATACATCATGTAACACTACCACTGAATTACCCTGCTCAAATTCTGAGTCACAGAAGGGAGGAAAAAAACTGTACAACCAAATTCAAAATAACCAGAAAGAAATTGAGCACCAATATCACAAGACATATCCTCTATAGGTCAGACCAGGGAAAGAAGATATCCATCTGGCAAACTATGTTAAAGAAAGTGAGATTCTGAATCTATCTGACCAACTTTTGACAATACCTTAAACTGACAGCATGAGTGTACAGCTATATACCAAAGGAAAAAAACTTGCTGAATGTGAACAGTGAAGTCAAGAGGCAGAACTACCTTCTCTAAAAACTCTAGCTCCCTTCTTCGCTCTTCTCGTACAGCAAGATCCCGCCTGAATAAAAAACAAACAAAAAATTAAAATAAAATAAAAGCCAAGAGCTGGTTGTCATTTTTGTTGGAGTTTCCTACAACAAGCAGCCACATATGCTCTGTGCAAGTGTGACAATATCCTGCACAACTGCCACATAGCAGGCTGACAATCAGGTTTGAAGCCCAATTTGCACAGATAAAGTGGTAAGACCATGTCCATTTAGATGAAAAACAGCCAAGAATGTAGACTTTTGCCACACAGAAACCCTCTACTGGGTTTCACACCCAAGCCTTTCTTTTGCACTCACATGCTATATATCTAGTAGCAAAATTCATCCATGATTCAAATCAAGTAGGGGTTTGGGAACCTGAGTTCAGCTTGAGCTTTTTCAATGGCAGTTCCACGAGGAGGAGTGTCGTGATCTATGGTGGCTGCAGCACCAGCACCTGCGCCCATGGAACCTTGCTCTGCATTGACTGAATGCTCAAACCCTGGCACAGATCCAGGGTCGTCTCTTGCTCTAGGTCCCAGTGCTGCTGCTTCCTGCTCTTCCCCACCTAATTTGATCCCAGAGTCATCAAAAGCCTTCCTGCCCTCCACTTCCCAGCTGAACTCTGCATCTACAGCTGCCAAATCAATGCCATCATCCCAAGCTTTAAGCTCCCCAAATTTTTTGTTTACCCTACCAATGCAGTACCTGAAACTATTCCTCACCAAAATTTCAACAACTGCTGCAACAACAACAACAACAACCACTCTGAGTCAAACATTGTCAAAATAAATTGCACACTACTAACAGGTCCAAGGCTCCATATTCTAGGTCGAATACCTTCAGATAAGCTTTGAGCCCAAATACTGAATTAGGGTGGTAACTAACACAGCTCTACCAGTGGTGTCGTCCTCCAGCAGCCAAAATCAACCAATTCCAATCCCTTCACAATGGCCACAACCTCTTGCAAACTGGTGATGATGATGATAATAGACAAACACTCAGAGTGGCCAAATTGAGTGGCATCAACATCATCATCACCCTAATTGTGTGCAATTTTATTGCTGGAGCTAAAATTAACCGAGGGTAGGAGTAAGGCAATCTCGCAGTGGTGACAACTCCCCCACTGTTTGTGCGCTTCCTCAAAATCAACTGAGAAAAAAAGCTGGGAAGGGAGGAGTTTGCCAAGTATGCAATGGGCTAAGATCTAACAACAAATGGTGCCTGCTCCCAGACGCTGAATTAAGACGAGCTTACAATTTTTCCACGAGAGAAAAAGGCAAAATCTCTATCCGAAGCACAGCCGGAAAAAAAAAAAAAAAAACCCCCCAAAAACAAAAAAAAAAAAAAGGAGGGAAAAAAAAAAAAGAAAAGAACGGAGGCGGGACAGCGAGGGAAAACAC
>Ga0116227_10000499_pt1 | contig 76481 bp, 78 predicted proteins | sample S1TSphgellanicum_FD_89693 | JGI IMG/M metagenome (GOLD analysis project Ga0116227, IMG submission 89693) | Host-associated microbial communities from peat moss isolated from Minnesota, USA - S1T2_Fb - Sphagnum magellanicum MG | ecosystem: Host-associated > Plants > Peat moss > Unclassified...
ATTTCCGTTTTGATTCGTAATGCCTGTCAGTATTTCAGTGAACGTCTGTCGCTGTTGCGGGTGCAAAAGTAGTCACTTTATTTACATTTACAAGCCTTTTATTTATATAATTTCAATCTTTTTTATAAGTGACTGGCTTGGTGGTTTTTACAATATGAAGTTTTTTGAATTACTTTTTGATTTTGGTGCTTTGGGCTGATTTTACCGCAAAGACGCCAGGTTTTTTATTCTCTGGGCGTACTCCGCAAAGAACGCAAGGATGGATTTTGACTTGTTTTTTTTATCGCGCAAAGGCGCTAAGTATTGATTTTGGCAATATTTCCTTCAGGAACAGTCTCTTTATTGCACTGAATTCGTTTGGGAGCTACTGCCCTAGCTCCGATAGTTCCGATCCCGAAATTTCGGGACGGGGGAAATCCTTTTGTTTTTCCTTTAAAAAGCAAAAGACTGGAACGTCCCGAGGCTTCGGGAGCAGGAAATAGCTCCTGAGTCAAATTCTAACAATAACCTCCCTTGCATTTCACGCATTAAACCCGACAGGTTTTAAAAACCTGTCGGGTTTCGTTGGCTCAAACATTGCTCTTATCTTATAGCAGAAATAACTCCTTATATATAGGAACAAAAACCAACATCAATATTAAGAACTAAATTCTTCCTATATATTATCGTATAAACATGAACATATATATTGTATGTATTTCTGTAATGCGTTATATTTGCATTCACAAAATTATAAACAATGATTAAGATTACTTTACCCGACGGGTCAATTAGAGAGTTTGCTTCAGGCGTAACTCCGATGGAGGTTGCTAAGAGCATTAGTGAAGGATTTGCAAGAAACGTGATTTCTGCATCTTTTAATGGTACAACAATTGAAACCGAAACTCCATTGACGACCGACGGTAGTCTTATTTTATATACATGGAATGATGCAGAAGGAAAAAAAGCTTTCTGGCATTCGACTTCGCACGTAATGGCGCAAGCGCTTGAGGAATTGTTTCCAGGAATTAAACTAACTCTTGGACCTGCAATCTCGAACGGTTTCTATTATGATGTGGATTTTGAAGATCAGAAAATCACTGATGCTGATTTTAAAAAGATCGAAGACCGTGTTCTTGAGATTTCAAGAGGAAAACATGAATTTAAAATGCGTCCGGTTAGTAAAGCGGATGCTTTAGAACTATATAAAGATAACGTTTACAAGACTGAATTGATTTCGAATCTTGAAGACGGAACTATTACATTTTGCGATCATGCTACTTTTACTGATTTATGTAGAGGTGGACACATCCCAAATACTGGTATTATTAAGGCTTTTAAAATCATGAGCGTTGCTGGTGCTTACTGGAGAGGTGATGAGAAAAACAAACAGCTAACTCGTGTTTACGGAACTTCGTTTCCTAAACAAAAAGATTTGACTGAATATCTTGAACTTCTTGAGGAAGCAAAACGTCGCGATCACCGTAAATTAGGCAAGGAACTTGAATTGTTTGCTTTCTCTCAGAAAGTTGGTCAAGGTTTGCCATTATGGCTACCAAAAGGCGCGGCTCTTAGAGATCGTTTGGAGCAATTTTTAAAGAAAGCTCAGAAAAAGGCCGGATACGAACAAGTAGTTACTCCACATATTGGCCAGAAAGAACTTTATGTTACTTCCGGTCACTATGCAAAATATGGTGCTGATAGTTTTCAGCCTATACATACTCCCGCGGAAGGTGAAGAGTTTTTATTAAAACCGATGAACTGTCCTCACCACTGCGAAATTTACAATGTAAGACCCTGGTCATATAAAGATTTACCTAAGCGTTATGCTGAATTTGGTACTGTATACAGATATGAGCAATCTGGTGAATTGCATGGTTTAACTCGTGTAAGAGGGTTTACTCAGGATGATGCGCATATTTTTTGTACTCCGGAGCAATTAGATGAGGAATTTAAAAAAGTAATTGACCTTGTACTTTATGTATTTGGTTCGTTAGGTTTTGAAAACTTTACTGCTCAAATTTCGTTAAGAGATCAAGAAAACAGAGACAAGTATATTGGTTCTGATGAAAATTGGGAAAAGGCAGAAAATGCAATTATCAATGCTGCTGCTGATAAAGGATTGAATACTGTAGTGGAATATGGCGAGGCTGCTTTTTATGGTCCAAAGCTTGACTTTATGGTTAAAGATGCTTTAGGAAGACAATGGCAATTAGGAACTATTCAGGTTGATTACAATCTTCCGGAACGTTTTGAATTGACATATAAAGGTGCTGATAATGAATTACATCGACCTGTTATGATTCACAGAGCTCCTTTTGGATCTATGGAACGTTTTATAGCAATTTTACTAGAGCATACAGCAGGAAATTTCCCACTTTGGCTAATGCCAGAACAGGCTATAATCTTGTCTTTGAGCGAGAAATACGAAATATATGCTAAAAAAGTTTTAGATTTGCTAGAAAATCACGAAATTCGCGCCCTAATTGACAACCGAAGCGAGACTATTGGCAAGAAAATTAGAGATGCAGAAATGCAAAAAATACCGTTTATGCTTATTGTAGGTGAAGAAGAGGAGAAAAACGGAACCATTTCGATCCGTCGTCACGGGCAAGAAGGAAAAGGGAATATTACAGTTACAATTGATGAATTTGTCGCTATTGTAAACGAAGAAATAAAAAAGACATTAAAAGTTTTTACAGTTTAACTTAAATTATAAAGTCATAGCAATAAGAAGCAACAGAGGTTACCAACCTCGAGTAGAAAAAAAAGATGCACACAGAATAAATAACCTTATTCGTGGTGTGCAAGAAGTACGACTAGTAGGCGAGAACATCGAACCAGGTGTATTTAAGCTTGCAGAAGCTTTACGTTTAGCAGATCAGTTCGAATTGGATTTGGTTGAAATTTCGCCAAACGCCGAGCCGCCGGTTTGTAAAATCATGGATTACAAGAAATTTGTTTACGAACAAAAGAAACGTGATAAGGTATTAAAAGCTAAATCTACGCAGGTTGTCGTAAAAGAGATTAGATTTGGTCCTCAAACGGATGAGCATGATTACGAATTTAAAAGAAAAAATGCTGAAAAGTTCCTAAAAGAAGGTGCTAAACTAAAAGCATTTGTTTTCTTTAAAGGACGTTCTATCATCTATAAAGATCAGGGACAAATTTTATTACTACGTCTGGCTACAGATTTAGAAGAGTATGGTAAAGTAGAAGCTATGCCAGTTCTGGAAGGAAAGAGAATGATTATGTTCATTGCTCCGAAGAAAAAGAAATAAGTCTTAAAGTCGAAAGTCTTAAAGTCGAAAGTCATAAACTGACTTTTGACTTTTGACTTTTAAACTTTCAGACCAAGATATAAGTAAGTAAGAATAAATTAAAACACTAGGAAAAATGCCTAAAATGAAAACAAAATCTAGCGCCAAGAAACGTTTCAAAGTTACTGGTTCTGGAAAGATTAAAAGAAAGCATGCTTTTAAAAGTCACATCTTGACTAAAAAATCTAAAAAACGTAAATTAGCTTTGACTCACTCAGCGCTAGTTCACAAAACAGATATGAAAAGCATTAAACAACAATTAAGAATTATCTAATAAGTCGAAAGTAAAAAGTTATAAAGTTTATAAAGTCATTTATTTGACTTTTGACATTGGACTTAAAAAACCTTTGACTAAAGAATTTCTTTAGGTTAAAAAATTATTTATATAACCTTGGAGTATGGCTTTTAAGTTCCTTTGATTTAATTCAGGACGCCTGCTACAAAAACACATTAAAATTATGCCAAGAGCAGTAAATTCAGTTGCTAAAAGAGCAAGAAGAAAAAAAATAATGAAGCAAGCCAAAGGTTTCTTTGGTAGACGTAAAAACGTTTGGACAGTTGCTAAGAATGCAGTAGAGAAAGCAATGTGCTACGCTTACCGCGATAGAAAACAAAACAAAAGAAATTTCCGTGCATTATGGATTCAACGTATCAACGCTGGAGCCAGATTGGAAGGAATGTCTTATTCTCAATTCATGGGTAAAGTAAAAGCTAACGGAATCGAATTGAACCGTAAAGTTCTTGCAGATTTAGCAATGAATCACCCTGAAGCTTTCAAAGCAATACTTAACAAAGTAAAATAAACGTTTTATAAACTCAATTTAGATTACTTACTTATAATAGAAAAACCATTCCGCTTAAACGGAATGGTTTTTTGCTTTTATGACCATTTTAAAATTCTTGCTTTTAGAATTAAATTTAAAAAGTACTTTTGTAAACAATCATAATCAACATGCACAAAGCACTTTTAGAACATATTGAGAAGATAGTCCAATTAGATCCTGCAGAAAAAGACATCCTGAATTCCTGCTTAAATATCTCTACTATTAAGAAGAAAGAACTTGTACTAAAAGAAGGCCAGGTCTGCAACACCTTATATTTCATTATTAAAGGCTGCATGAGGCAATATATCATAAATCCAAAAGGCAACGAACAAACGCTTCAATTTGGTATCGAAAATTGGTGGATTACAGATTACTTAAGTTATCACAGCCATATTCCGTCTCATTTTTATATACAAGCCGTAGAAAAGTCGGAGGTCATTGCTTTAGAAAAACCTATATTAGAAACTATTCTTGTTCAGATTCCGAGGCTTGAACGCTACTTTAGAATTGTTGCACAAAAATCATTTGGTGCTGCACAAATGAGAATCAAATTTTTATTTACCATGTCAGCAGAAGAAAGATACCATCATTTCAATGACCTTTATCCTGAATTCGTACAACGTGTTCCGCAATATATGCTTGCTTCCTATCTTGATTTCTCGGCAGAATTTATGAGCAAAATCAGAGCAGGCAAAATTTAATTCATTTCTTGAAGTACTTCAAGTTTTATTAAACATACATATCAGACCTTTGTATTAAACTTAAAAAAACAAGTAAAATGAAACCAAGAATTGTTATCCCCAATGTTGCACCTGAAGCCTATGAAGCTTTAATGAATTTAGAAAGATATAGTGCAACAACATCAGTAACTCCCATACAAAAAGAACTAATAAAAATTCGCGCCTCGCAAATAAACGGCTGTGCATTTTGCCTTAATATGCACACTGCAGATGCCCGAAAATATGGTGAAACTGAAAAACGCATTTACCTAATAAGCGCCTGGCGTGAAGCTGATGTCTTTACAGAAGAAGAAAAAGCAATCTTAGCTTTAACGGAGCAAATTACTATGATTAGCAATCATGTTTCTGATGAAGTTTATCAGAATGCAGCACGACTTTTTGATGAGAAATACTTAGCAGAAATCATATTGGTAATTATTACTATTAATTCATGGAACAGACTGGCTATAGCAACAGGACTAAGAGCTGTTTAATTTAAATAAAAACCAATCCTGCATTGATTAAAAAAATAAAACATAGAATTTACACTCTCCTCTAAGGAATCAAATTCTTCAGTTTTGGCGCATTATACCACGAATGATGCGCCAATTTTTTTATATAGCTACTCCACTCCTTTTCCTATAAAAGCAATACAACTGTAAAACAAAAAAACTCAAAAGCTCAAATAAATTCTGCAAAGAATCAAAGAAAAAAATGACTAAATAATCTTTTTTAACACTCCACAAGAATCTTTTCTCAATACAAAAAACATAGTCAGGTAATTTTACAGAGTATTATTTCTAAAATAATTGATATAATCTCACTAAATTATTTATACTGTTAATGGCGTAAAAACTAATAAAAGATTCCCTATTTTAAAAAATGGACTACAAAATGTGGAAAACCGTATTAAAACTATAAATGGAAATATTATTTTTGACAACAATTCAGAAAAAGGATTTAGATTAAGTTTCACCTTTCCTTTGTAAACACCATTATATGTTCAAAAAAGTTTTAGTTGCAGAAGATTTAGACAGCATAAGTATAGCAGTTATTCAAGTACTTGAAGAATTAAAAATTCCTACAATTGATCACGTTAAATATTGTGACGATGGTTTGTTGAGAATAAAAAAAGCTTTAAATGAAAATGAACCATACGATTTACTTATAAGCGATTTATCCTTTAAAACAGATCATCGCAATATCACTTTAACTAGTGGAGAAGAATTAATTGACGCGGTAAATGAAGTCCAGCCCAAATTAAAAAAGATCGTATTTTCTATTGAAGATAAATCCTATCGAATAAAGACACTTTTTTATGATTTAGGAATTAATGCTTATGTTTCTAAAGGCAGAAATAGTATTAGTGAATTAAGAAAAGCAATCGAAAGAACTTTTAGAAACGAAGAAAAAATACTTTCTTCTGATTTATCTTTTAGTTTTAATGATAAGGCTTTAATCGAAATTGAGCCTTATGATATCTCTATTTTAAAACTTTTGGCACAAGGATATATTTTAGAAAACATCTCAAACGAATTTAAAGCATCTTCAATAACTCCCAACGGAACAAGCAGTATTGAGAAACGTATCAACAAATTAAAAATATACTTCAAGGCAAATAATAATGTTCATTTAATTGCAATCGCTAAAGATTTTGGCTTAGTGTGAATTTTATAACCTTTTTACGGATTCCCGTAAGGAAATGACTTTTTATAGATTTAAGTTTGTATAGAATTTATTAACCACCTAATGAAATCTAGACCTAAAGTTAGTTTTGATAAAAGATTACAGCAAATTTTTATCTCAAAAATTAATACTACCAAAAATAAAATTATAATGAAAACGATGTTACTTTGCCTTTTTCTATCATTAAGTTTTGCTTTCGTTTCAGAAAAAACGGGATGGTTAGAAGTAGATTGGAAAATTATCTTCATACCTGCTCTTCTTGTTTTGCAAATAATAATTATAGGAACTGCTTTAAAAAACAGATATAAAAAACATTAATCCTATTGTTTTTAAATAAACTTTTCCCAGACACACAAAAATGGCTTTGGCAATATTTTTGTGTGTACTTGCTAAATACTACTATGCCATAACAAAAGTAAATACTAAATGATTTACTAAGATACCTGGCAGATAAAAAAATAGCATTACATTCAATGATTCTGAAATTTTTTGAAATGCTTATATTTGATTTTTTAAATTAAGCATGAAATATATTTTAAGCCTCTTCCTTTTATTTGTTAGTATCCTTACATTTTCGCAAACAAAAATCCTATCCTGGAATTTAGAAAACTTTGGAAAATCAAAATCTGAATCTGAACTAAATTTTATTGCCAATACTGTTATAGAGTATGACATTGTAGCCATTCAGGAGGTTGTTGCCGGATATGGTGGCGCTCAGGCTATTGCCAAACTAGCAATGTTATTGAATGAAAAAGGCTCAAAATGGGATTATAGTATTAGCAATCCAACAAGCAGTAGCAGTTACAAAACAGAACGTTATGCTTTTCTTTGGAAAACCAGTAAAGTCAGACTAAAGGGGAATACGTGGCTAGAAAAAAAATACACCTTAGAGATTGATCGCGAGCCCTATTTTGCCACATTCGAAATCAACAAAAAGACAGTTACAATTGTAAATTTTCATGCTATTACAAAAAGCAAACAACCTGAAACTGAAATTAAGTATTTTAAATTCCTACCTGTTGAATATCCATCTTTAAATCTGGTATTTCTTGGCGATTTCAATTGTCCTCAGTCACACACTGTTTTTAATCCTTTAAAGAAAATGGGCTACACTTCTATTTTACAAAATCAAAAAACGACTTTAAAACAAAAATGTATAAACGAGAATTGTTTGGCTTCTGAGTTTGATAATATATTCTACAAAGTAAATGCGGTAGAATATATTAATTCAGGCATAATTCCGTTTTATAAAAATTTCAATTCATTAAAAGAAGCACGAAGAATATCAGATCACGTTCCTGTCTGGTTCGAGTTTTATTTAAAGTAAACTATGTTTTTAATTTTTTCTTTCTTGCTGCAGGAAATAAAACATTATTCAAAATCAAACGATAACCCGGAGAGTTTGGATGCAAATCTAAAACAGTGGGAGGATCTCCAACCTGATGCTGAAAATCTTCAGGGTCGTGACCCCCAAAAAAAGTAAACATTCCTTTTCCTTTTTCGCCATGAATATATCGGGATTCGCCATTAAGTTCACAGGTCCCCATGACCAATACATTAGATTTTATTAATGCTGTATCAAATGAGGTGGTTTGCCCCATAAAGCCTTTTACTAATTGCGTATGGTTTTGACATAACATACTTGGAATTGGATCCCATTTTGCTGAAAACTCCATCAAAGAAAAATAATCTTTTTCCATCGGAATTCTGCGTTTTGTGGTCATATCAATATCCGAAAACTCATATACCTCCGGTTTTCTTTCTAATGTAAAATCTTTAAAAGCAAATGAATTTGCGTAATTCAATTTTGATTGATAATTCGATTCACTGGCATCACCATCAAACATCGCTTCACAAATATCAACACCATCCGCAGCAAGTGCAATATCAAAGCTATCTGTTGCAGAACACATGGCAAACATAAAACCGCCTCCAATAACAAAATCTCTGATTTTTTTAGCGACGGCACCTTTTTCTTGTGACACTTTGCTGTAACCTAATTTTGCTGCAAGAGCTTCAGCATCTTTTTTTTGTTCTATATACCATGGTGTATTTTTGTATGCAGCATAAAACTTTCCATATTGTCCGGTAAAATCTTCATGATGCAAGTGCAGCCAATCATATAACAGCAATTGGTCACTTAAAACTTCTTCATCATAAATTGGCGTAAAGGGAATTTCGGCATAGGTTAATACTAAAGTTACAGCATCATCCCATGGCTGCTTGCCTTTTGGAGTATACACTGCAATTTTAGGTGCCTTTTCCAGAATAACAGATTCCATATTTTGTGACGGACTCGAAATATCATTTAAGATCGAAGCTTCTTCACTATCTGAAAGTACTTCAAAACTTACACCACGAATCTTACATTCTTTGCGAATTTCATCTGCATCAGGCAGCAAAAATGAGCCTCCACGATAATTAAGCAACCAACTTGCTTTATAATCTTTACTTAAACACCAGTACGTTATGCCGTAAGCTTTTAGATGGTTTTGTTGTGTAGTTTCGTCCATCGGAATCAAGATAAACGAAGCTTTTGCCGTAAATGAAAGTAGCAATATGAAAATATAAACTAAACTCTTATTCATTAGAAAATTATTTTAGTAAAGATATAAAGGAAGCTTTTAAAAACACAATAGATCGTACTGTTTTATAACTTATCAAATGTTAAATAAGATAGTAGTTACCGTAATTTAAAAACGTATTTTTCTCAAAATCAGGTAAAAACACCTATTTCACGAAAACATATTATTATTACATTTGCTGTCCCGGATCATCAAACTAATCAATGAAAAACCAAAACCATGAAGTTTAATGATAGTAATAACCAACCAAAGGGATTGAATGTAATGCAAAAAATAGGATTATGTGTTCTTGTATTAACGATTATTCTATACTACGTATTATCTATTCAGTTTTTGACAAGCTAAATTTTAGATTGTTAAAACTGCAATTTCGTTTTGAATAGCATAAACAACTAATCCTGCAATGTTTCTGGATTCTGTTTTTAGTAATAAATTATTACGATGCCCCTCTACGGTTCGCGGGCTTAAATAAAGATGCTCGGCAATTTCTGTTGTAGTTTTTTGCTGGCAGATGAGCTGAAGAATTTCTATTTCACGCGGAGAAAGAAAGCTTGTTTCTAAGTTTCCTTTTGAATTTTTAGTTGAAATAATGGTTTCCTGAACTGTTTTAAGAACATGCTCACTATAATAGAAACCTTTTTTTGCGACTTGATTAATAGTATGAATTAAATCTTTTGGCGTCGTATTCTTTATTAAGTATGCAACAGCGCCAACCTGAATCATATTAGCAATAAATGATTTTGTATCGTAACTTGTTAAAGCAATAATTTTAATTTCAGGGAATAATTTTCGGATAATTTTTGTGGCTTCAACACCATTTAAGACAGGCATTTTTAAATCCATCATAATAATATCCGGTTTTACAATACTGTCATTTAAATTAGCAAGAAGCTCTTCTCCGTCTGATGCTTCAAAAATAATATCGATATTATCTTCTCTTTGCAACAAAAAAGAAATCCCTTTACGGAATAAAACTTCGTCATCGACTAAAGCAATTTTAATAGCGGCACTCATTTTTTATTTGATTTTGGTCGTTTGGTTTGTCGAAATTACAAAATATCAAGCTAAAACAACCTCAGAATCTTAACATATTAAACAAAAAGAGTGTTTCTTTATCAATTTTAACTCAAAAAGTAAAAATAACTGCAAAACCCGCACCAATTTCAGAGGTCATTTTTATAGTACCGTCTAAAAAAGAGATCCTGCTATCAATATTCTTCATTCCTAATCCCTTTTGATTTTCAACGTTTTCGCTATCAAGCCCAATTCCATTATCCTCATAATTACAAGTATTTATTCCGTTTATATTTTTAAAAGCAATATATATTTCAGTCGCTTTTCCGTGACGTAAGGAATTATTCATTAACTCCTGTAAAATTCTAAATACATGTAAATGACGATCAATTTCATCATTTGTAAAATCGACTTCGTTTTTATAGATTACTTTTACAGATTTGCTGCTTTCGAATTCTTCACACAGCTCCTCAATACCGGCATTAAGTCCAAATTTTTCAAAAACCGGAGGTAGCAAATTGTGAGCAATTTTTCTTGAATTCTCTAAAGCCTTTGTGGTTAGGTTAATAATATTATCTGTAATTTCTTTTGTTTCGGCTTCTGTTAAATTAGGAGCAGAAAGCAAGTGTGTGTTTAGTGATACAATATTAAGTTTAGAACTAATATCATCATGTAAATCCTGTGCAATTCTTTTTCGCTCTTCTTCTTGTGTTATAATAATGGCATGCAATTGTTCTTTTTGATATTGTAATATCAAATCTCTTTTCTCTAATTCCTTTTGAATGATTTTTTTTCTTGAAAAATAAAAAAACACCACTAAGAAAACAGCAACAACCATCAAAAAACAAGAAGTGTATAAAATAATAGCCACTATTTCTTTCTCATAATCCAAATTCGCGCTCATATCTTAATATTCTTTTTTGAAAAACTCTTTATCCACTCAAATAAAATAAAAAAATGATACACAATAAATAAAAACGCATTCAATCTCCAGCTAAGATATTTAACATCATCACTTAACCCTATTGTAAGATTACCTATTAAGAATAAAACCGTACTTCCAAACATATATCCAATAACGCCTATGGTAAGATAATAATATTGCTTATTTTCTGTAATCATATTATAAAAATGAATCAACGCAAATACAACAGTTAATAAAGAAGTAATAGTGATCTGAAATAAATCAAACTTAAACTGCAACCCCGGGTCATAAACAAGTCTTGCAATTAAAATTAGGAATGTTAAACCTAAAGCTGTCAAAACAAACTTTTTTTGAATTTCCTGCTTGTATAGTGACCTGTAAAATAATCCCAATAATACCATCTGGCCAATAAAGAATAAATTCATTAGCAATAAATTATTCATTTTCAAATGATAGAGAAATTCCATTCCAAATTGCACTAAAAGTGAAAATAATAAATAAAGCAGTAAAAAAACATTAGCTTTTTCCTTTCGGAAAAAGCTAAATGAATATAATCCTACATTGACTACTAAAATAAAGTAACCAAAATATATTAAAAAATCATCCATTACACAAGCGGACTAGCTGGATCTCCATAAGGCGGACATGGACGAGTTGCATCATAAACAACAGATTCTGCGTTTTCAATTTCATCGCCAGAAAAGAATACATCTCTGTAAATTCCTTTTTCGTCTAATTTTGTTCCAACAAAAACTAAAACCTGCTCACCTGCATTATTAATAGCTTTATAAGCACGAACAGCATCTATCGGGTGTTCTAATACTGATTTTAAAGTTGCTAAGGGTATAAGATACGCGCCTGTTTTCTTTCCTGCTTCATCTTGTTCGGCAGTGGCCTTACGATAATTTGCAGTCCAGGTTTTAGCGACAGATAAGTCAACTTCTACGCTTCCTAAATTTTTAAAGTTTTCTTCTTTTGACATAATAGATTTGTTTTTGGTTATTAATTAATATACAATTCGTGGAATCAATTGTTTGGCTAAACTACTCAATTTTATCAAAAAAGTTAACATTTAAACATAAAAAAAGCCTCAATAAGAGGCTTAATCATATTATTAAAACGGAACATCACTGTCGTCGTCGTCATCATTTAAGTTGCTGCCAAATGCTTCATTGGGTGATGGCAAATTTTTGGTTATGAATGGATTATCTTCATGATTCATTTTTGATGGTAAATCGTCATAACTGCCTGAAAAATCATCAAGGTTATCAAACTTACCCAGATGTCCTATAAATTTCAATCGAATGTTTTCGATACCACCATTACGGTGTTTTGCGATCATGATTTCGGCCTGACCTGTAGTTGGAGATGCTTCGTCATCATCCCATTCTTCAATTTTGTAATATTCTGGTCGGTATAAAAACGAAACAATATCAGCATCCTGCTCAATCGCTCCAGATTCACGAAGATCCGATAGCAACGGACGCTTACTGGAACCACGCGTCTCTACCGCACGCGATAACTGAGATAGTGCAATTACCGGCACGTTAAGCTCTTTTGCAAGGGCTTTTAAATTTCGGGAAATTGTAGAAATTTCCTGCTCACGATTTCCTCCTCCTTTATTGTTTCCTCCGGCAGTCATCAATTGCAAATAATCGATGATTATAATCTTGATACCATGCTGTGAAACTAAACGACGGCATTTTGCTCTTAAATCGAAAATAGAAAGCGATGGTGTATCATCAATAAACAAAGGGGCTTTTTCTAAGTTTTTTACTTTGGTACTCAACATTTCCCATTCGTGAGGTTCTAATTTACCGGTACGCAATTTCTCTGATGATAATCCGGTTTCTGATGAAATTAATCTTGTAATCAGCTGAACCGACGCCATCTCCAGAGAAAACAGAGCCACTCCGTGCCCGTACTGAATAGCTATATTTCTTGCCATCGAAAGTACAAAGGCCGTTTTTCCCATCGCAGGTCTCGCTGCGATAATAATTAAATCGCTGGGTTGCCATCCTGAAGTTAGTTTATCCAGATTATGAAAGCCAGTTTCAACACCACTTAAACCTTCTTGTTTCGCAATCTCTTCAATCTTCTTTTTAGCCTGAAGTACCAAACTCTGAGCAGTTTCAGAACTACGTTTGATATTTCCCTGTGTTACTTCATATAGTTTTGATTCGGCTTGATCCAGCAAATCGAATACATCGGCAGTTTCATCATAAGATGCTTCGATAATTTCAGTCGAAATACGAATCAAACTTCTTTGAATAAACTTTTGAAGGATGATACGAGAGTGAAATTCGATATGCGCCGAAGATGCAATTTTTTGAGTAAGCTGAATTAAATAAAAATCTCCTCCAGCCAATTCTAATTTTCCATTTTTTTTCAACTGAGTCGAAACGGTCAACAAGTCAATGGGCTGTGTTTCTGTAAAAAGCTGAACGATTGCTTCAAAAATATATTTATGCGCTTCTTTATAAAAAGCATCGCCTTGCAAAATATCAATTACATCATCAACTCCTTTTTTATCAATCATCATTGCCCCAAGCACAGCTTCTTCTAAATCAAGAACTTGCGGTGGGAGTTTTCCTTTTTCTAAACTAATAACTGAAGGTTTATTTACCTTTGCAGGGTTTGCATTTTTGAAATTTTCCATATAGCGAAAGTAGCAAAATTTAAAAAAAAATTGCTATCGAGTTATAACTATTAATTGTTTATAAATAAGATGATTTTGTTCATAACCAAAAAAAAATCCGAAACTGTAAGGCTTCGGATTTTAAATCGTTTTACATGAATTTATTCTTTATACTCGCCCATATTACTGTATTTGTCCATTCTTTGGGCAATTAAGTCGGCTGTTGATAAGTCTTTCAATTCATTATATCCTTTAGTGATGTATTCGGCTACTGTTTTAAAAGTAGTTTCTCGGTCGTAATGCGCTCCACCTAGCGGTTCTGGTATTACATCATCAACTAATTTTTGTTTTTTCATATCAGATGAAGTCAATTTTAAAGCATCTGCAGCACGTTCTTTGTACTCCCAGCTTTTCCATAAAATTGAAGAACACGATTCAGGTGAAATTACCGAGTACCATGTATTTTCTAACATATATACTTTATCACCAACACCTATTCCTAAAGCTCCTCCAGAAGCTCCTTCACCTACTATAATGGTAATAATTGGCACTTGCAGACGAACCATTTCAAAAATGTTTCTCGCAATTGCTTCACCTTGTCCTCTTTCTTCGGCTTCAAGTCCTGGATATGCACCCGGAGTGTCTACTAAAGTTAAAACCGGAATATCAAACTTCTCTGCCATTTTCATCAAACGCAAAGCTTTACGGTATCCTTCAGGATTTGCCATACCAAAATTACGATACTGACGTGTTTTTGTATTAAAACCTTTTTGCTGACCAACAATCATAAACGACTGACCGTTTATTTTTCCAAGTCCGCCAACCATTGCTTTATCATCTTTAAAATTTCTGTCTCCGTGAAGTTCTAGAAATGTATCTCCGCAAATTGCTCTGATATAATCCAGAGTGTAAGGTCTGTTTGGATGCCTTGATAGCTGAACTCGTTGCCAAGCTGTAAGGTTTTTGTATATTTCTTTCTTAGTTTGCTCTAATTTTTTGTTGATTTCCTTGCAGGTAGGCGTTACATCAACATCAGATTCTTTTCCAATTATAACACACTTTTGTAACTGTTCTTCAAGTTCTTTTATTGGAAGCTCAAAATCTAAATATTCCATGGATTTTTGAATTTTGTTTGTAAATCGAACCGCAAATATAAAAATATTATATCATTGGTGTGATTAAATCGTATTTAAAATATAAAAATGTAATTTAAAAATAAGTAAATTATTACACTTCTTTCTTATTTTTATAATGTTTGAAAACGCCATTTAAGATAACAGTAATTACAATGATGAGGGCACCAATATAAAATTCTGTACTCATTTTTTCTTTTCCTCCCAAAATAAAATAAGCAAGCATAATTCCGTAAACAGGCTCTAAATTAGTCGTTAACATTACAGTATAAGGCGTTAATTTTTGCATTACTTTTACCGATGCCGTAAAAGCATAAGCCGTGCAAACTGATGCTAAAACCAATAATAAAATCCAGTTATTTAATGACATGGTAAAGAAATCAGCATTGAATTTTCCTTGTATCAAAAAATAGATCGAAATAAAGAAAACGCCCGCACCAAACTCATAAAATGTTATAACCGATGGTTCGTGGTCTGAAATTAGTTTTCCGTTCATCAATGTAAACAAGACCCCCAGAATGATCGAAGCCAGTGCATAATACATTCCGTGCAGGTATTTTACTTCTACCTGCATTATTAAGGCTAAACCGGCTATAATAATCAATCCAAAGAAAACTTCATAAAACAAAATTTTTCTTCCGTAAAAAAGCGGTTCTAATAAAGAGGCAAAAAAAGCACCCAACGAAAATATCGAAAGTGTTATCGAAACATTTGAAACATGAATGGCCTTAAAAAAGCAAATCCAATGCATTGCAATTAGCAATCCAACAAAAATTAATTTAGCAAAAGATGTTGCCGATATGACAAAAGACTGCTTTTTATAAATTATAAAAGCACCAAGAAAAACTCCGGCAAGAAGCATTCTGAACCAAACTAAATTTTCTGCATCAATAGTTATTAAAGCACCAAGAATAGCCGTAAAACCCCAGATAAAAACAATTAAATGAAGATTTAAATAACTTTTAAGATTATCGTTTCGCATTGCGTAATAAGTAAACTGCCAGAATTCCGAAAACAATATTCGGGAACCAGACAGCAAATAAAGGTGAGAAAGTAGATTTTTCGGCCAGGGTACCAAATATTTTATCAAAGAACACGAATGAAAAGGCAATTGCAATACCTATGGCAAGATTCGTTCCCATACCGCCACGTCGTTTCATAGACGAAACGGCAACGGCAATAATTGTTAAGATAAAAGCAGAAACCGGCACACTGTACTTTTTATAAAGCACCACTAGGTAAGTATTAATATTTCCTGAACCTCTTTTGCGTTCTTTCTCGATAAAATCAATCAATTTGCCTAATGGCAGTGTCTCAGCAATATAAACTACCGGGGTTAAATCTGATAATTCAAATTTGAATGCCACGTTTTTTTCCGGTACTTTTTCTATTTTATCGTTGAGTTCACCAAGTGTTCTTTTAGTATAATCATATAAAACATATACTTTCTTTTTTGGGTCCCATTTAATACGACTTGCAGTAATTTTATAAGTCAACTGATCTTTTTCGAAATGTTCCAGTGTAAAATTAAAAGCCGTTTTAGACTCTTCATTAAAACTATTTACAAAAATAAAATCGTTGTCATTAATTTGTCTGTATACGTTGGTGTTTTCCCCACGCATCAGCTGCTTTCCGTTTCCTTTTAGATAAGTATATCTAAAATTATTAAAGCCTTCACTGGCAGCCGGAACGATGAAAAAACCCATTAAAAGTACAAAAACCGAAACGATAGAGGCACCGATAATATAAGGTCGCAAAAAGCGCGTAAACGAAATTCCCGAACTTAAAATCGCAATAATTTCAGTGTTATTAGCTAATTTCGAAGTAAACCAAATTACCGATAAAAACAAAAATATCGGAAATAAAGAGTTCGCAAAATAAATAGTAAAGTTGTAATAATAGATCGCAATCGCAGTAAAAGGAATCTTATTCTCCAACATTTTATTCACCTTTTCAGAGACGTCAATTACAATCCCAATCGGAATAAATAATAAGATCATCACCGAGAAAGTGGCTAAATATCTTTTTAAAATATACTTATCTATTATTGTTAACATAACAAAGTTTAATTGTTTATCTGCCTAACCGTTTAACCGAATAAACGATTAAACAAATCAACATATTTTATAGTCTTTGACTCATATTTTTAACCATCATTTCTTTCCATGGTCTAAAATCTCCTGCTAAGATATGTTTTCTGGCTTCACGAACCAACCACATATAAAAACCAAGATTATGAATCGTAGCAATTTGTTTTCCTAAATATTCGTTAGCAGCAAATAAGTGACGTAAATAAGCTTTCGTATATTCTGTATCTACAAAAGTATGTCCCATTTCGTCAATTGGCGAAAAATCAGCTTCCCATTTCTTATTTTTAATATTGATTGTTCCGTTTGCCGTAAACAACATACCATTTCTGGCATTACGGGTTGGCATAACACAATCGAACATATCAATACCTAACGCAATATTTTCCAGAATATTAATAGGAGTTCCTACTCCCATTAAATATCTCGGTTTATGTTCCGGAAGAATTTCGCAAACTACCTCAGTCATCGCATACATTTCTTCGGCAGGTTCTCCTACTGACAAACCGCCAATGGCGTTACCTTGTTGACCTGCATTAGCAATATATTCTGCTGATTGCTGACGTAAGTCTTTATAAGTACTTCCCTGAACAATTGGGAAAAATGTTTGCTCGTATCCGTATTTATAAGGCACTTTATCCAAATGACTGATACAACGATCCAGCCAACGATGCGTCATATGCATCGATCTTTGCGCATATCTGTAATCGCAAGGATATGGTGTACATTCATCAAAAGCCATAATAATATCAGCCCCAATCGTACGCTGAATTTCCATTACACTTTCCGGTGAAAAAAAGTGATATGAACCATCAATATGCGATTTAAACTTTACTCCTTCTTCCTTAATTTTTCTGTTATTCGAAAGAGAATATACCTGATATCCACCAGAATCGGTCAAAATATTACGATCCCAATTCATGAATTTGTGCAATCCTCCTGCTTTTTCAAGAATTTCTGTCTGCGGACGTAAATATAAATGGTATGTATTTCCAAGGATAATATCCGGATTAATATCGTCTTTAAGCTCACGCTGATGTACACCTTTTACAGATGCAACCGTACCAACAGGCATAAAAATAGGTGTTTCGATTACACCGTGATCTGTAGTAATACTCCCCGCTCTCGCTTTTGATTGCGGATCTTTTTTCAATAAATCAAACTTCATCTGTTTCTTTTTTCAGTCGGCAAAGATAGGCTAATTTCAGGAAAATTTAATCAAATAGATAATTTGTCAATTTAGAAAATGAGATAAAGATTTTCACCAACCTAAAAGCTTGGTTTTTCGCGTTCGGAATTTTGGATCTTATCCCTATAGTTATTAGAATTTGAAATTTATTTTTTTTTCAAGGGCGTTCCCTCCGGTCGGGCTATCCGCTCCAAGTCCTCGCACTTCCTTCGTCAGGCTGTGGGCTTTTCACTTCTATCCCTAACGCAAAAAGACATGATGCATCCATAATAATTTTTTAAATTTGAATGAAACTATTGTCAGGCTGAGCGAAATCGAAATTCTCAACCTAAGCGATCCCAAGGTTTCGCGAGAAGGCCCTTAAAGTAAAACCATCGAAAATAGCAAAAATAAAAATCCGTTAAATCCGCGAAAATCTGCGTGCGAATAACACAAACAAAATAAAATGAACTTAGCACAAAAACTTGGATATCCCAAAAACACAAAACTTCTTATCATTCATGCCGACGATGCCGGATTATCACATTCAGAAAACCAGGCAACTATCAAAGCCCTCCAAAACGGTTCTGTAAATTCCTACAGTATAATGGTTCCGTGTCCGTGGTTTTATGAAATGGCAACATTTGCCAAAAACAATCCAAATTACGACTGTGGAATCCATTTAACCCTAACATGCGAATGGGAGAATTATAAATTTGGGCCAATTCTTCCCGTTTCAGAAGTTTCAAGTTTAGTCGATCAAAACGGTTATTTTTATAAAACCCGAAAAGATTTCAAAAACAATGCAAAACCGGAAGAAATCAAAAATGAGCTTACAGCTCAAATAGAAAGGGCATTAGACTTCGGAATCCAGCCTACTCATCTTGATTCGCATATGTGCAGCGTTGGCGTAACTCCGGAAATTTTAGAAATCTATAAAGAACTCGGAAGAACCTATAATTTACCCGTTTTCATCAATAAAGATTTTGTCGCATCTATTAGTTTATCAGATAAAATATATGATTATGAAAACACTCTCGTCTCCGACAATCTTTTAATAGGCTATTTTAGCAACTTCGAAAAAGGAGAACTCAGGTCCTCTTATGCAAAAGCTCTGGAGAATATCCAGCCTGGCTTCAATGTATTTTTACTTCATCCTGCTTTTGACGATCGTGAAATGCAGGGCATCACTGTAAATCATCCCAATTTTGGTTCAGCATGGCGTCAAATTGATTTTGACTTTTTTACCAGCGAGGAATGTAAATCAAAACTAAAAGAAAACAACATTAAATTAATTACCTGGAGAGATATTCGGGCAGTTAAATAATTTATTTCTAACTGATGTAAATACTACAACATTCTGATTCTAAAATTATAACAATATCCTGACGCAGATTTTATAACTTTATAGAAAACTATTAAAAAAGAAAAATCATGATAAATTCAGAAGAAAAAAAGCCTGTAGATTTAGATCAGATTAAGGATGATCAAATCGAGAAAAATCTGGAAGAACTAGATTATCCTGCTTCAGAAGATATTTACAGCAATGAAGACAAACTGGAAGACATAGACCCGGAAGGAATATCCGGCGAACAAACTATTATTCCTGACAACAACAATCATGAATGGAAACAAAATAGCGACAAACTCGGAAACGACTTAGACATTCCAGGCTCAGAACTTGATGACGAACAGGAAGACATTGGCTCAGAAGACGAAGAAAATAATTATTACAGCGAAGGCGACACAGAATAATCCTTTTTGCCACAAATTGCGCATTTTTCGCACATTTATTTTTTGCCACAGATTAAAAGATTAGCACTGGTTTTTAAACCACCAAAATCTTTTAATCTGTGGCAAAACTTTTTTCTCCCAACAAGATTTCTCTTTTTTTTTCAAATCAATAAAAAAAAGATCCAAAATTTAACAATTGTAACAAACTAAAGCGAAAAATCATTTGTCAGCCCGCAAAATAAAAATTACTTTTGCACCAGTTTAACTTTTACATATAAAATGAAGCCTAACACACAACAATTAAGCGATTTAACTATCCAAGTAAGAAGAGATATTCTTCGAATGGTACATGCTGTCAACTCAGGTCACCCAGGTGGTTCACTAGGTTGTACTGAATTTTTGGTAACTCTGTACCAAAATATTATGGAGCGTAAAGAAGGTTTTGATATGGACGGAATTGGAGAAGATATCTTTTTCCTTTCAAATGGTCATATTTCTCCGGTATTTTATAGCGTATTAGCACGTAGCGGTTATTTCCCTGTTTCAGAACTTGCAACTTTTAGATTATTAAACTCACGTTTACAAGGGCACCCAACAACTCACGAAGGATTGCCTGGAGTTCGTATGGCTTCTGGTTCATTAGGACAAGGTTTATCTGTAGCTCTTGGTGCTGCTCAGGCAAAAAAATTAAATGGTGATAACCATCTAATCTACACATTACACGGTGACGGAGAATTACAAGAAGGTCAAAACTGGGAAGCGATCATGTATGCTTCTGCTAAAAAAGTAGACAACCTTATTGCAACTGTTGACGTTAACGGAAAACAAATTGATGGTACAACTGACGAAGTTTTAGCAATGGGAAGTATCCGTGCAAAATTTGAAGCTTTCGACTGGGATGTTCTTGAAATAAAAGAAGGAAACAATATCGATGCTATCATTGCCGGTTTAACTGATGCTAAATCAAGAACAGGAAAAGGAAAACCAGTTTGTATTTTATTATATACTGAAATGGGTAACGGAGTTGATTTTATGATGCACACTCATGCATGGCATGGTAAAGCACCTAACAATGACCAATTAGAAAGTGCTTTAGCTCAAAACTATTCTGCAGATCAAATCGACTATTAAAAAAGTGCTCAGTCTCAGTGGCAGTTCTCAGTAAAAAATCTAGAGCTTTAACCACTTAGAAACTTAGCATCTCAAAAAATAAACAATGAAAAAATATACAAATACAGGAAGTAAAGATACTCGTTCAGGTTTTGGAGCGGGAATGACTGAACTAGGTCAAAAAAACGAAAAAGTAGTAGCACTTTGTGCTGACTTAATTGGATCACTAAAATTTGATGATTTCAAGAAAAATCACCCGGAGCGTTTTTTCCAGATTGGTATCGCAGAAGCTAATATGATTGGTATCGCTGCAGGATTAACAATTGGAGGAAAAATTCCTTTTACAGGAACTTTCGCTAACTTCTCTACAGGAAGAGTTTACGATCAAATTCGTCAATCTGTTGCTTATTCTGATAAAAACGTAAAAATCTGTGCTTCTCACGCTGGTTTAACACTTGGTGAAGATGGTGCAACACACCAAATCCTTGAAGACATTGGATTAATGAAAATGTTACCAGGAATGACTGTAATCAATACTTGCGATTACAACCAAACTAAAGCTGCGACTCTTGCTTTAGCAGATCATCATGGTCCTGCTTATTTACGTTTTGGTCGTCCGGTAGTACCTAACTTTACTCCTGCTGACGAGCCATTCGTAATTGGAAAAGCAATTTTATTAAACGAAGGAACGGATGTTACAATTGTAGCTACAGGACACTTAGTTTGGGAAGCTCTTATTGCTGCTGAAGCTCTTGAAGCAAAAGGAATTTCAGCTGAAGTAATCAACATTCACACTATTAAACCACTTGATGAAGAGGCAATTTTAAAATCATTGGCCAAAACTAAATGTGTTGTAACTGCAGAAGAGCACAATATTCTTGGAGGTCTTGGTGAAAGTGTTTCAAGAGTACTAGCCTTAAACAATCCGGCTCCACAAGAGTTTGTTGCCGTAAATGACAGCTTTGGTGAATCTGGAACTCCTGAGCAATTAATGGAAAAATACAAATTGAACAATCAGGCGATTGTTGAAGCTGTAGAAAGAGTTATCAAAAGAAAATAATTTTTAGATTTTCTTACTTTATACCCAAAACCTCGAAAGTGATTTCGAGGTTTTTTTGTACCTATAAATTAAATATCCATAACCATCCTAACCATCTTCATTCATTTAAATTAATAAACTCACCTGTATTATATTTAGGATTACAATAAAGCATAAAAAAAGCCCTGAAATCACTTTCAGGGCTTACTTTATTTTAAACTAAAATTTTAATTCTTTTTTACCGGATATGTTTTATCCAAATGTATTCTTAATCTTGAACCTGCTGTATAATCTTCAGGCAGGAAAGTTCCGTTCGCTCCTGTTGGCTTTCTAGGAATTCCTCTAGGCTCATACTCATCTATATTTGGAGTAGCAGGATTATCCACAGTAGGATCCCAAGGATAATACAATCTCGCCCCATAATTGATTCCGCCTATTATACCAATTTCATTTGTTGGCTTTGTAATTTCAAATCTGGTAGTAAAGCCGTCACCATCATCATCAAAATCTACAAAATCAGCTATTCCATCTCCATCTGTATCATCAATCAATTCTTTTGGAGGGTTTGGATATTTAGTTGTGTTTCTAAAATCATAAAGGTACCCATCACCATTAATATCTTCTAAATAATCAGGAATACCATCCCCAACGATAACAACTCCTCCGGTTGATGAAGAAACAGTATACTCATTATCCATTCTTTGCAGATCAAACAATTTAAAACTAAACACCAAACAAGAATATGCAGGACCATCACTACCTACCGTCCCGGCATAATAAGCCAATCCGGATGGCAAAAACATAACTCCCGCGCCATAATTATCATACGTAATTACACCATTTCCAGCCGTTGTAGAAGTACCCGTTTTAAACTGAGGAAAAATCTCAGACCAACCTTCAATTACGCTACCGTCAGGTGAATACGGAAATAAATTAAAAGTCGTTCCAACTCCATAAGAACTATCAAAAACTTTTCCATTCAAAAAATTACCTGAATAAGAAGTCACGATCCTATCTGTATTAGTAGGTGAGCTTCCAGTTCCCTGTCTTAAAGTTAAAAAATACACCTCATAATTCACATCATTGCTGTAAACCTTTCTTGTTTGCAAAGGATAAACCTTTTGATCCCAAATTGAAGTTTGTGTTCCCCCTGCAGGGATTTTTTCGATAACAATATCAAAATTAGAAGTTACTTCCTTAATATAATTTGTCTTTAAATAATTAACAATAGAATCATTATCAGCCTTGTATTGTTCTTTATAATCCCTTAAAGGCACAGTCACAACATCGTCATCATCACTTTTATTACAAGAGACAATCGCTATTCCCGCAAGTAATAAAATAAAATAATATTTAAATTTATTCATTATTGTTAATTTTTTAGGTGCGCAAGATACAATATTGATTTATTTTTGTAAAGAATTTAACTTTGAATTTAGAAAAATTATGCGAATAGACAAATACTTATGGTGCGTACGTTATTACAAAACCAGAAATATGGTTACCGAAGCTTGCAAAAAGAACCATATTACAGTAAATGGGCAGGTTGCCAAACCCTCGAAAGAAGTTTTTCCTACCGATAGAATTACCTTTAGAAAAGATCAGATTACACAAATTATTACCGTACTCGACATTCCTGAAAGTCGTGTTGGGGCAAAACTTGTCGACATATACAGAAAAAACGAAACACCTCCTGAAGCTTATGCGCATTTAGAGCTGCTAAAACTTTCGAAAGAACACTATCGTAAAAGCGGCACAGGAAGACCAACCAAAAAAGACAGAAGAGATATTGACGAATATGGCAATGACATTATTGATGAAGAGGAAGAAAATTAAATTTCAACTTTTTGAAATTCCAAAAAAGTCCAAAATAAAAACCTCATCATTGGAATTTGAAATTTTAAAATTTGGAATTTCCTTTTTTAATATTGGAATTTAAAATTTGTATTTTAGCCAAAAAATAAATCATGAGCAAAAACATCATCTTAACAAATCAGGAAATCGAACATAAAATAAAACGTATCGCTTATCAGATATACGAGACGTTCGTAGATGAAGAAGAAGTTGTAATTGCCGGAATTGCTTCAAACGGATCTATTTTTGCCCAGAAACTGGCATTAGCTTTAAGCACAATTTCAACTCTTAAAGTTTCTCTTTGCGAAGTGAAGATCGACAAACAAAATCCGCAGTTGCCAATACAAACTTCTTTAACCAAACAAGAATACGAGAACAAAGGGCTGGTACTTGTAGATGATGTCTTAAATTCAGGCACTACCTTAATCTATGCTGTTCGTCATTTCTTAGACGTTCCGTTAAAGAAATTCAAAACAGCAGTACTCGTAGATCGAAATCACAAAAAATATCCTGTAAAGGCAGACTTTAAAGGAATCTCTCTTTCTACATCTTTATTAGAACATGTGCAGGTTGTTTTTGATGACAATGGCGACAATTATGCTTTTTTAAGCTAAAATTTCTAAAATATCCTGAACCGTTTCTTCGACAGTTTTATCATCAACCGAAACTTTATGTTGTGCGTGGTTGTAATAATAACTTCTGTCGAATAAATGTTTTGCGATAAATTCTCTCATTTCTTCTTCGTTCATATTTGCAATTAACGGACGCTTGCTCTTGTTATATACTAATCTATTATATAAAGTGTCTATTGAAGCCTTTAAATATACAGAAGTAACATCATCTCTTTTTAATAATTCATGATTATTGGCATAACAAGGCGTTCCTCCGCCCAAACCTATTATGCTATTTTCTGAAGACTGAAGTAATTCCAGGAACATTTCGTGTTCTAATTTCCTAAAATGAATCTCCCCAAATTGCTCGAAAATCTCATTTATCGATAAATTTGCTCTTTTTTCGATGCATTTATCTAAATCCAAAAACGGAATATTTGTAATTTTTGACAAGTTTTGGGCGATTGTTGACTTTCCGCAGCCCATATATCCTAATAATATAATCTTTTTCATTTTAATAATAACCTATAAATTAAGGCGTTGTAAATTTTGATTAAAAAAAGACAAATTTATAATAAATAAGCTTGCAAATATCAAAAATAACTCCTTATATTTGCACCCGCATTCAAGGAAAGAATATGACTCGATAGCTCAGTTGGTAGAGCACATCACTTTTAATGATGGGGTCCTGGGTTCGAGCCCCAGTCGGGTCACAAAATTTGTGATTTAACAAAATACTTTCCCTGATAGCATGACTCGATAGCTCAGTTGGTAGAGCACATCACTTTTAATGATGGGGTCCTGGGTTCGAGCCCCAGTCGGGTCACAAAAGGTCGAGTATTCATTTACTTGACCTTTTTTATTTTAAGGCCATGTGGAGAAACGGTAGACTCGCCATCTTGAGGGGGTGGTGCTCGCAAGGGCGTGAGGGTTCAAATCCCTCCATGGTCACTAAAAGGTAAAATACGCAAAAACGTACTTTACCTTTTTTATTTATAATCCTATTTTAGCCCATTAATTATATATTAAATTTAACTTAAAATAAGGTATGATATATCAAAAATAACTCCTTATATTTGCACCCGCGTTCAGGAAAAGAAAAATGACTCGATAGCTCAGTTGGTAGAGCACATCACTTTTAATGATGGGGTCCTGGGTTCGAGCCCCAGTCGGGTCACAAAATTGGTGATTCAATAAAATACTTTTCGTGATAGCATGACTCGATAGCTCAGTTGGTAGAGCACATCACTTTTAATGATGGGGTCCTGGGTTCGAGCCCCAGTCGGGTCACAAAAAAGGTCAGGTATTAATTTACCTGACCTTTTTTTATTTTAGGCTATGTCGAGAAATGAAAGACTCATCCTATCAGACTTCGTCAAATCAGTTAAAATTCAGCTATCTTGTAACGTTTTCTAATTATAAGCTTCTAATAAGCAGAACTAATATTATCTCTATTCCTGCACTGTGTCTTTTTAATCAAGAATATTCCTGTCTAGAAAAAACAGATGAATGCAATTATATGAAACAGCTACAAAAAGGTACATTTTACGGACAAACCAATGAAACCATTGCACTCGATGGAATAACATTGACAGATACCGTCTACACTCACAGCAAAGTAGACTGGCATTATCACGAGAATGCTTATTTTACCTTTATTCTTGAAGGTAATGTGATCGAGGGCAACAAAAAGGAAACATACAATTGCTCTCCGGGAAGTTTGCTTTTTCATAATTGGCAGGAACCTCATTATAATATAAAACCGGACGGATTTACCAGAGGTTTTCATCTTGAAATTGAAAAACACTGGTTTGATACTACAGCATTATGCGATGATAATTTGCAAGGAAGCATTAATATCTCAAAACCGGAAATCAAATTTTTAATGTATAAAGTTTTCAGGGCTGCTAAAATTGAAGGTTCTGCTGTAGATTTTTCAACGCAAACCTTATTGATCGAAATTTTATCGAAACTGAACGCGCATCATAATTCATTACTATACAAAAATCCAAAATGGGTACAGATAATAGACGAAATTCTTCACGACCAGATTGGCGATGTCATTTCTTTAGATTACTTATCTAAAATAGCCGGAATACATCCTGTTCATCTTTCAAGAGATTTTTCTAAATACTTTCACTGCACTTTAAGCGAGTATATGAGAAAATTAAAGGTCGAAAAAGCACTTTCGCTGCTGTCTTTGCAAAAACAATCTTTAACCGAAATTGCCTACGAATGCGGATTTTCGGATCAAAGCCATTTTACAAGATGCTTCAAAGAGGTAAACGGGTTAAATCCTTCTGCACATTTAAAATTACTTTTAATGAAATAATGCAAATGTTAATCTGGTACAATTTTTAATGTTGTCGACCGCATAATTTTACCCCTCAATCCAATCAATCAAAAAAACATGAAACGAACATTATTTCTATTTGCAATCAGCCTTTCCTGCGTTATTGGTTTTAGCCAGAATGCCGATCTTTTTAAAACCGAAGGAATTACCGGAGAACTTCATCAATCAAATCTGGGAAAAGTTACCTTTATGGATGGCAACATTCCATTAGAAAAATACAAAAAAACCGATTTTCTTCAGTCGTTTAATCTTACGTACAAATCAGACCTAAACATCAGGATTTTTCTGGACAACTCGATAACCAACTATCTACATCAATTAGCTCCCAATTTGTCGGCCGAAGAACTTGTAGAAATGGGTAATGTTCAGTTTGCTTTTTATATTGATAACAAATTCATTTATAAGGACAATATTAATTCAGGCTGTAATTTTGGGTACGGCAGCAGCAAAAACACCTCAACAACATTAAGAATTCCGCTCACGAGTTCAAAAGCCGAAAATCTATGGGCATTGCATATGTGGGACCGTTTTAAGCTTAATGGCGGTGAAAACGCATTAACAAACGGTACTCATACATTAAGAATTGAAGTTAGACCTTATATCTTAACCAATAAAAACAACGAAACCATAGTTGGCAATCTAATAGCCAAAGGACAAATTAAACTCATTATAAAAACACCTAAAGTAAGCGCAAAGCAAATTGAGATACAGCCAATATTACCAAACAGCGGATGGGAGATTTCAAGTCTTCAATTCAATAAAAAGAAAATAGAATTGCTTAATAAAGAAATTGCCTCTTATAATTTTAAAGACATAACAAGCGTTGTTGCCATTTATGACGGCAAACTTTTGATAGAAGAATATTTTAATGATGCCAGCAGAAACACTTTGCACGACACACGTTCGGCAGGAAAATCTTTTACGTCGACACTTATGGGAATAGCGATAAATGATGGATACATTAAAAATGAAAGCCAGACACTTAGTTCTTTTTACAACTTAAAAGAATACGCAAATTATAACACCAAAAAAGACAGTGTAAAAATAAAAGACCTGCTCACGATGAGTTCTTCATTTGAAGGATCTGATGCGCACAGTGAGTCACCAGGAAACGAAGAAAACATGTATCCTACAGATAACTGGGTAAAATTCACCTTGGACTTACCTACTGATCCCGCAAAAAACAATGGAGGCAAATGGGATTATTTTACTGCGGGAGTAGTTCTTTTAGGAGATATTCTGGATAAAAATGTTCCGAACGGTCTGGAAAAATATGCCGATGAAAAACTTTTCAAACCATTAAACATCACCAATTACAAATGGCAATACACGCCGCAAAAAGTACCAAATACCGCAGGAAGCCTTCAAATGACTTCATTGGATTATGCTAAATATGCGCAGTTATACAAAAACAATGGTCTATGGAATGGCAAACAAATATTGCCAAAATTATGGGTAGAAAAAACTTTTACAAAGCAAATTCAGATTCCTGAGCGAGAGAACCAATTCTACAGTTATTTATTTTGGAATAAAACACTTAAGTACAAAGACAAAAATTACGAAACCTATTACTGCGCGGGAAACGGAGGAAACGAATTTATCATTTTCAAAGATTTACCTCTTGTAATTATAATCACTTCAAAAGCTTTTAATAAACCTTACGGACATCCTCAGGCAGACAAAATAGTTCACGATTATTTATTACCGGCGATTTTAAAATAAAATTACCTGTTTGATTTTTGAAATCTTCTATAAATCAATCAAAAACAACAGAGACAGATTTATAAAAAAGGTAAAACATACAAAAATGTGTTTTACCTTTTTTTATCTCTACACTTATTTTATTGTTTAATTTTATCTTTACTTCTAAAAGATTATTTTTTAAATATGAGCACAAATCTTACCTTTCGACTTGCAACACTTAAAGACCTGCCCGAAATCATCAACATGCTTGCTGATGATATTTATGGAGCAACAAGAGAAAATACATCCCATATAGTTTCTGATAAATACCTGGAAGCTTTCAAAAAAATCCAGGAAGATACGAATCAGGAATTAACTGTTGCAGTAATAAACGAAAATATCGTAGGCACATTTCAATTAACTTTTATTCAATATCTCAATTTCGAAGGTACCTTAAGAGCACAAATCGAAGCGGTAAGAACACATTCTGATTATCGCGGCAAAGGCATAGGAACCCAAATTTTAATTTATGCTATTGATCGTGCAAAAGAAAAAGGCTGTCAGATAGTTCAGCTTACATCTGATAAAAGAAGAACAGAAGCTATAAAATTCTATGAAAAGTTAGGTTTTAAAGCCAGTCATGAAGGTTTTAAATTAAAGCTCAATTGATTTTAATCATTTTAGAAAATCGCTAATCATAATAATTAGTGCCACACTACTCCTGCTTAAATGCTTTTAAACTTCCGTCATCATTAAATTGTATCGAATATCGTTCTCTGCTTCCACTGATACTAGAAGGATACCAGCGCATTTTATTATCCCAAATAGAGACATAAGCACTTCTAAGAGGTTTTGCGCCTTCTATTTCTTTTGCTTTCTCATTATAAGTAGCGGTCACTTTTGCAACATTCGTAAATTTAATTTTATTAAGCGAAACCAAACGCTTCTGAACGTCGTCTCTAACCGACAACTGTAAAGGCTTAGGCTCTGACCACCTGCCACCTTTATAATCATATACATCAACGTATTTAGGATTCGTTGGATGTTGAAGCATAACATTAATGAGCCCATCATTATAAAAATACAGCGTCGAATAAATAAAAATCTCTTTTCCTGCATACTGAGGCAATTTTCTTAAAGCATCTTCTGCTTTTTCTAATTCGTTTGCGTCAGTCAAAAAATCTATATTCTTACCCTCAGTATGTACATGGGTTACAGAATGCGTTTCAAGTGCCGTTTTTATAATTTGCTGAACGTCAATTTGCGTGTTTACCGTTGTTTCAGGTACCGCGTTTTCTTTTTCTTTTTCCTTTTGAACTAATGTATCATTTGTGTTAAATGTCTCATTAATACTTTTCGTTACTTGCTCGCAGCTTAACAAAAGCTGACAACAGATTAGCAATACAGTTATTTTTTTCATCGTTATTCTATAGTATTTAAATCGCTGGCAAAAGCAATTTTATTTGGGTTCTCCGGTAGATAAAAGATCTCTAATTGCTCTTGTTTGGTAAGATCAAGTTCAAGAAGTCCAATAACTTTTTTCAGGCTATTGCGATGAACATGATGTTTGTTATCTGTGTATTCAAGCTCAAAACGAATCTCTGGCTGCTCATTAATATAAGTGCCGGTTTGACTTGCCCTGATCAATTTGGCCCAGGTTTTTACTCCTTTAAATTTAATCGCAGACGAATTACCATTTAAACCTGTGAGTTTACTATAAATAAATTTTAAAAGATACCTAAAGAACAAAAGCACCATAGGACACACGATTAGCGGATGTCCAAAACTCATAAACCGCCAGCCCATACCATAGCTTTCGGTTTTATACGAATAAACATAATATCCCGCTACCGCAGTCACAAATAGCAACCAACCTAATACAATAAGCACTAGCCTTATGGCATTTATACCCACTTCAGTAGTAGCAATAACAAAGTGCGGGGCTTCTTTTGCCTCTCTATCGAGCATTAAGCTTAATTTTTTCCCAACTTCAAAACGACGCTGATGAGGCCTTGTATCAGTTATAGTTGTTTTACTTGTTATTTCGGTATCTGCCAGATTGTTAAATACCAATTCAAGTTCATAAGTATTGTATTTAGCATCCGGTTTAGATGTTTTTACGGCACTTATTATTTTTGCCTCGCGCGATACACCACGTGACTTTATTTTTTCTATATTTCTTTTTGAAATAAAAATTTGGAGAATCCATTTATAGAAGTAGCCAATTAAGACAATTATCCAGAGAATTATCGAGATTGAAACTATAGCCAAAGACAGCCACGGGTCTTCATCTTTTAACGTATTTATATTAAATTCACTATTAGTACTGTAATAAATCAGCATTGGAAATGGAATCGCAAAAAATAACATATAAAGCGCTCCGAAGATCATAGCAAAATATTTCTTCATTCCTTAATCATTTGGTGTTACTAATTAAAACGTTTTTATCACTAAACAACACTATTCATTCAGGATAACGAAATCATTATAAGATTGTTGTGTACTCGAAAAACTAACCAAATTTACATAAAATAGCATAGCAGCAAAGAAATTACCCTAAAAATCTAACCTTAAAACCGTCTATTTTAAACAGTATTATCCTTACATAAAATAATTATAAGCAACCCCGAAATTACATTTTACTTACAATTACTTATAAATTTTGTAACTAAAATCAATTCATTACGTCTTATTTTTAAACAATGTACTCTCTTTTTTAAATAGTTTTTTCTAAAATACTAAGAGTTATTATTTTTCGTTTGAAATCACATAATGAAATTATATTTTTCTTTTTTTATCATTGTCATGTTTCCTTATTTTTGTCATGCACAGATTGACACGACGTATATTAAACCTTTCGAAAACAAACTTTCTTTAAGAACTTATCTATCAACAAAATTCATTTTGATGGAAAAAGAAGTAGATGGGGAAATTAAAAATTTTACGCCAAATACCCCCATGAGTCTGGGTCTTGGCGTCTCTATCAACAATACCATAATCAATTTGAGTTATGGTTATAGTTTAAATTTCATGAAAGACAATGAAAAAGGCAAAACCAAAGCGCTGGACTTTCAAATTCATAACTACGGAAGAAAGTTTATACTTGATCTTTTTATTCAAAAATATCACGGATTTTACACTTCAGATCAGTCAGATAAAAACATAAAGTTATATCCGGATCTAAACATACAGCAATATGGTGCTTTTGGACAGTATGTTTTCAACAACAAAAAATTTTCCTATAAAGCCGCTTTTAACCAAAACGAAAGACAGTTAAAATCTGCGGGAAGTTTTTTGCTTGGCGGAGGTGTTTATTTTACCAAAATAGGTTCTGACAGTTCTTTTGTTCATAACTCTAAAAATTCATTACGCAATTTTCAGTTTGGAGTAAGCGGAGGATATGCCTATACCTGGGCAATTAGCAAACGCTGGTTTACCAGTGGGTCAGCAACAATGGGAATTAATTTTGGTACCGAAAGAATAAATGATTTTGGAAAACAAAAGATAGAAATATATCCCACCTTTTTTCCAAGAATATCTGTTGGTTATAACAAAGAAAACTGGTCGCTGGGATTATCGTATATCAACAACCTTATCTTTTCTTCTTTTTCAGACAACGATACCAGCAATATAGGCTTATCTTCAGGAAATTTACAAATTGCCTATATCTGGAGACTAAATTCTAATCCTTTTATTGGTAAAAAGAAATCAGATTAAACAATCTATACTTATTACAGTGATACGGTTCAAAACCTGGCTTTATTAAAAAAAAGAAAACTTGTCCCAAAAGAATAAATAAAATAATACTTATTTTACATAAAGAACTTCCCTTACAAAACAAAACTTTGCTAAATTCGTTTTTAGAATTAATTAACCTACTAACCTAATCCCAAATTGGTTTATGAAACACTTTTTAATCTTATCATTTATTATGATAACCTGCTCTAACTGGGCACAATCTGCTACTGGCTATTTTGATAAAGCCATGAAAAAAGCCGAAGCCGGCAATACAAAAGGCGCAATTGCAGATTACACAAAAGCCATTAGTATGAATTCTAAATTTGTAGAAGCTTACCAAAACCGGGGCGTTGCAAAATTAAAGCTCAACGATCTAAAAGGCGCCCAGGCAGATTTTAGTAAAACAATAGACTTAGACAGCATGAACGCTGACGCCTTTACCGGCCGTGCCAATGTAAATTACAAATTAAACAACTTTAAAGAAACTGTAGACGATTGCACTTCATCAATTGGTTTGAATCCAAAAGATTATATTGCCTACAACTTAAGAGCTTTGGCTTATAATAAGATGGGAGATAAAAAAAATGCCTGTAACGATTTTGCGAAAGCAATCGAATTGGGCAGCCAGAGTGCCATAAAAAACAAAGCTGCTTTTTGTAAATAATAACAGCCAGGTTATCCTATACAAAAGCAATCTGTAAATATCTCTTTTACAGATTGCTTTTTTTTATTCAAACACCTTTGGTTTAATTTCATCTCAAAGATATTCATACATTTGCGCTTTAAACCAAACCTTAATGGCACTTCTAAAAAAGATAAATCACAAAGCACAAACCGATAAAAACTCAGGTTTTGGCACGAATGCCAACAGTTATGGAGGCAGATTTGTAAACAAAGACGGAACTCCCAATATAGAAAAAAGAGGCATGCATTTTTTTCGCCGCATCAGTTGGTACCATACCATGATCGACTTGCCAAACTGGAAATTCATGTCGATTTTGTTTATTTTTTATATTGTTCTTAATTTCATTTTTGCTGTTATTTATTATGCTATTGGAATCGAACATCTGGACGGAATCGAACAATCTCAAAGTGTATTAACTCAGTTTGGTCAGGCTTATTTTTTCAGTGCACAAACCTTCACCACTGTTGGTTACGGGCATATTAGTCCTACAGGTTTCTTAACCAGTGCTTTATCAGCTGCCGAAGCTTTGATTGGTTTGTTAAGTTTTGCTATTGCAACAGGTTTGTTTTTTGGACGATTTAGTAAGCCCACCGCGTTTTTAAAGTTTGCCGAAAATGCCCTGATTTCTCCTTATGGAAAAAGCAAAGCACTCATGATTCGCCTCGTGCCTTTTAAAAATACTAATTTTACAGACGCAACAGCAAAAGTTACACTAGCACTAAGTCTGGAAGAAAATGGTGTAGAAACCAATAAATTTTATAGCCTTGATCTTGAATTAGACAGAATAAATGCGCTTTCCCTAAGCTGGACTCTGGTGCATCCTATTACAGAAGACAGTCCTTTATACAACTTCTCTGAAGAAGATTTCAAAAAAGCACATGGCGAGATATTAGTATTTATTACCACCTTTGACAATATGTATAGTAATACCGTTGCAGCGAGAACATCTTATACTTTTAATGAAATTGTTTACGGAGCTAAATTTGAAACCATGTACAACAAAAGCAAAGATAACTCTAAGACGGTCCTTCATTTAGACAAATTAAACCAATACGAATTAGTAAACCTCTCATAATCTATCATTTTCCCTAAGTTTTAAATCTTTTTTCAGATTTTATCCTATTTTTGTTCACCAAATAACCAGTAATGATAAACAATATTAAGACTGTTTTCAGCATAAAAGATCTCGAAAACTTATCAGGAATAAAAGCACACACCATTCGTATCTGGGAAAAAAGATACAACATCCTGGAACCAATGCGTACTGATACCAATATCAGACTTTATAATTTACAAAATTTACAGAAGCTTTTAAACATTACCTTATTACACGAATACGGTTATAAAATTTCTAAAATTGCTACTTATCCCGAAGAAAAAATTCCTCAGCTCGTTAGGGAAATCATTTCTAAGAAAAATTCTCAAAATTATGCCATAACTTCATTCAAAATGGCCATGATGAATTTTGACCAGGAAATATTCTTCAATACTTTCGACTGGCTGATTTCTGAAAAATCGTTTAAAGAAGTTTTTAAAGACCATTTTCTTCCTTTGCTGAAAGAGTTAGGATTATTATGGCAGTCCGAAACTATAACTCCTGCAAATGAGCATTTCATGAGTCATTTGATCAAACAAAAAATATTAATTTACACTGAAAGCCTTCAAATATTAAAACCAAGCAATACCAGTAGAATTTTTGTGCTTTCGCTGCCTTTAAATGAAATTCATCAAATAGGTTTGTTATACCTGCAATATGAAATTTTATCTCACGGCTACAAAACCATCTATCTGGGAGAAAGTATGCCAATCGAAAATCTTCATGATTTAACGAAACATTTTGAAAACATTACGTTTGTCTCTTTTATGACAGTTCAGCCTGATCGCAGCGTTATCAATCAATACGTAAAATCGATGGGGCAAAAGTTGCTGCAAAAAAACAACGAAATTTGGCTTATGGGAAATATGGTAGAACATATCGACCAGAAAGTTCTGCCCGAAAGAATACGTATTTTCGATTCTATAGAAGAAACAATTAGCATGCTGTAATATTTTTGTTTAAAGTTTTTGTATATTTGTTAAACAAATGAAAAAAACGATAGCAATAATAGGATCAGGCTTCTCTGCTTTAGCCGCTTCATGTTACCTGGCACAACAAGGGAACAAAGTCACTATTTATGAAAAAAACGATACTATTGGCGGAAGAGCAAGACAATTCAAAAAAGATGGTTTTACCTTCGATATGGGACCAAGCTGGTATTGGATGCCAGATGTTTTTGAACGTTTTTTTCAGGATTTCGGAAAAAAAACAAACGATTATTACGAGCTTATAAAACTAAATCCTGCCTACAGGGTTTATTTTGGAATAGATGACTTTATCAATATCTGTGATAATCTCGAAGAAATAAAAACCACTTTTGAATCTATAGAAAAAGGAAGTGGTCAAAAACTTGCAACTTTCATCAATCAGGCCAAAAGCAATTATGACATTGCTATTAAAGATTTGGTGTATCGTCCGGGAGTTTCTCCACTCGAATTAATCACCGTTGACACTACTTTAAAACTCAATCAGTTTTTTAGTACAGTAAGCAATGATATTCGTAAGAAATTCAAAAACGAAAGACTGATTCAGATTCTTGAATTTCCCGTTTTATTTCTTGGAGCAAAACCTACAAAAACGCCATCATTTTACAATTTCATGAATTATGCCGATTTTGGATTAGGAACGTGGCATCCAAAAACCGGAATGTTCGACGTCGTGCGCGGCATAGAAAAACTGGCTTTGGAACTTGGAGTTGCTATTGAAACCAATTCTCCTATCGAAAAAATAATAGTCGAGAATAAAACGGCAACTGCAATTGTCATCAACGGAAAAACCATACAAGCAGACGTTATTTTAAGCGGAGCCGATTATCATCATACCGAAACTTTATTAGATATTGAACACCGCGCTTATTCTGAAAAATACTGGAAAAGCCGGATTTTCGCACCCTCTTCACTCTTGTTTTTTGTTGGGTTTGATAAAAAGATCGAAAACATTTCGCATCATGCTTTGTTTTTTGATGTCGATTTCAATCAACATGCAGCTGACATCTATGATCATCCAAAGTGGCCGGATGCACCTTTGTTTTACGCTAACTTTCCATCAAAAACAGATTTCTCTGCAGCTCCGGAAGGCATGGAAAGTGGATTTTTTCTTATTCCGTTAGCACCCGGAATCAATGATAATGAAGCATTAAGAGAAGAATATTTCGAAAAAATCATCACTCGCTTCGAGCAACTTACCAAACAACAGATTAAAAATAATATTATCTTTAAAAGATCATTCTGCAAAAACGACTTTGTAGCCGATTATAATGCCTACAAAGGAAATGCCTACGGAATGGCCAATACCTTATTGCAAACGGCTTTTTTAAGACCAAAACTAAAAAGTAAAAAAGTTCGTAATTTATATTTCACAGGACAATTAACTGTTCCTGGTCCAGGTGTTCCGCCTGCTTTAATTTCAGGAAAACTAGTAGCCGGGTTAATTCAAAAATCTTTTAGATCTTAAAAAATGAAATCACTATTCGACACCGTTTCTTTCAAATGTAGCAAATTGGTCACCCAAAACTACAGCACATCGTTTTCGTTGGCGGTCAAAATGCTGTCACCAAGTATTCGCGAAGCGATTTACAGCATCTACGGATTCGTTCGTTTTGCTGACGAAATTGTCGATTCATTTCATGATTACGACAAAGAAAACCTCATCAATGATTTCGAAAAAGAATACTATAAAGCGATGGAGTTTGGCATAAGCCTGAACCCTATTCTTAACTCTTTCCAGCATACTGTCAAGGAATACAATATTACAGACGATATGGTTCAGTCTTTTCTTAAAAGCATGAAACTAGACCTTATCAAATCGGTATACAATTCCCAAACTGAATATGAAGATTATATTTATGGTTCTGCCGATGTAGTGGGTTTAATGTGCCTGAAAGTTTTTGTAAAAGGAAACGAACAAAAATACGAGCTGCTTAAAAATGAAGCCATGCGACTAGGATCAGCATTCCAGAAAGTAAATTTCCTGAGAGATCTCAAAGATGATAATTTAGTTCTAAACCGAAACTATTTCCCGGGAGTCGATTTAAATTCTTTCGACGAAAATGCCAAAACCACCATCATCCGGGATATCGAAGAAGATTTCAGGATCGCTTACCAGGGAATCGTAAAATTGCCTATCGAAGCACAATTTGGTGTTTATACCGCTTACATCTATTACAAAAAGTTACTCAAAAAACTAAAAAACACACCGTATTACGAAATTGGAAGTTCACGAATCAGGGTTTCAAATTATACAAAAGCCGGGCTTTTAGCACAATCTTTTGTAACTTACAAGTTAAAACTGGTTTAGATTTTAACTCTCTCGTAAGGTTGTCATTCCGAGGCACGAGGAATCTCCGTCACTATATCGACAAAGATTGGCACCTTACTTTACGGAGTTACTTGCGAAGATTTGCTTCGCCTGTTCGCTATTGCTCGGGTCTCCTTCGTCGAAATGACAAGATTGCGCAAATGATAACAACAAATAATAAATTTAACAATTCAAAACATAAAAAATGATTTCTTTTTTAATCTTTTTAGGCGTTTTTCTCTTCATGGAATGTGTTACGTGGCTTACCCACAAATACATTATGCATGGACTCATGTGGTATTTTCACGCAGATCATCACCAGCCTAAATACGAACATACCTTTGAGCGTAACGATATTTTCTTTGTCATTTTTGCCATCCCCAGTATCGTTCTTTTTTATTTTGGCGTTCAGGGTGGATTCAATTATTTGTTTTTTATCGCTTGCGGAGTGACCACTTATGGTGCTTGTTATTTTTTAATTCATGATGTTTTAATTCATCAGCGTTTTAAATGGTTTAAAAACACGAAAAACAAATACCTGATTGGCTTACGAAAAGCACATAAAATACACCACAAGCATTTAGGAAAAGAACACGGGGAATGTTTCGGAATGTTATTCGTACCATTCAAATATTATAAAATGTAGCATCATTTGGGCGTTAACCGCAGAAAAAGCGGGTCGGGCTTTCCGTTCCCGCTTCCCGATGAAAAATCGGGAGAGCTCCACTTCAAACGAAGTTCACTGAACTCCGCTTAAATTATTAACCAGTGAAGTAATCCCTAACGCAAACGTATCTCAAGAACCATCCGTAATAATCGATTTTATGAAAGTATACAAACTAGAAACCGTACAACACTTAAACGCCCCTGTCGAAAAATGTTGGGATTTTTTTTCGAGCCCACAAAATCTGGAAGCCATAACACCTGATGATATGAGTTTCGTGATTCAGGATTTCGATGGCAAACGTATGTATCCCGGACAAGTGATTACTTATACTTTAAAACCTCTTTTAGGCATTAAAATCAACTGGATGACGATCATCACCGTTTCTCAGGAAAATCAATATTTTGTAGACGAACAGCGTTTTGGTCCTTACGCATTATGGCATCACAAACACTTTTTTGAACCCACAGAAACCGGTACAAAAATGACCGACGTTGTACATTATGCTTTGCCTTTTGGTTTCTTAGGTCGACTTGCCAATACAATAATGGTGAGAAATAAACTGAAAGCCATTTTCGAATATCGCCACAACAAAATCGAAGAACTATTCAATTTAAAATAATTCTTTCAACCATTTTTTCACGCAAATTTTAAAGATTTGAGCAGATAGTCGCAAATCTCTTTCAATTATAATCAAAAATTAAATCTGCCTGAAAGAAAAAAACACAAAGCAGAATCCCTAATAATGACAAAACAAAAAGTTACTTTTTTCTGGTTTCGACGTGATTTACGTCTTGATGATAATATCGGATTATTCAATGCCCTGCAATCTGATTTTCCGGTAATTCCGTTATTTATTTTTGATGAAGATATTTTAGAAAATCTTCCTGAAAATGACGCACGCGTTAGTTTTATCTACGATTCGCTCGAAGCCATAGATAAACAACTTCAAGGAATTGATTCATCTGTCTTAATCAAAAAAGGAAAAACTTTTGAGGTTTGGCAATCACTTTTAGAGGAATATGATATTCAAAAAATCTACTTCAATAAAGATTACGAACCGTATGCCATAAAACGCGATCAGGCTATTTCGGCTTTATTAAAAGAAAATAATATTGAAGCCTTTTCATTCAAAGACCACGTGATATTTGAAGAAAAAGAAATAACAAAAGCTGACGGGCTTCCGTACACGATTTATACACCTTACAAAAACAAATGGCTGGAGAAATACCATCTTTCAGGACAAGTTTTGGAATACGACACAAAACCTTTGTTTTTGAATTTTGCTAAAAACAGTTTCAAATTTCCTGAATTATCCCAAATTGGTTTTGAAAGAAGCACCATAAAAGTACTTCCACACAACTTAACCCAAATTGGAAATTACAAAGAAACGCGAGATTTTCCAGCGTTGGACAGCACCTCTTATCTTTCACCACATTTACGATTCGGAACTGTTAGTATCCGAAAATTAGTCAATTGGGCCAATAAGAAAAACCAAACTTTTTTGAGCGAATTGATCTGGAGAGAATTTTTTATCCAGATCCTGTTTAACTTCCCGAATTGTGTCAACCATAATTTCAAGTCGGCTTATGATGGTATTCAATGGCGCAATAACGAAGAAGATTTTAAACGCTGGTGTTCCGGAACTACGGGCTACCCAATGGTCGATGCCGGAATGCGTCAGCTGAACGAAACCGGATATATGCACAATCGTGTTCGTATGGTGGTCGCTAGCTTTCTATGCAAACATTTACTGATCAACTGGCAATGGGGAGAAGCTTATTTTGCCGGGAAACTATTAGATTTTGAACTAGCTTCAAACGTGGGCAACTGGCAATGGGCCGCAGGAACAGGTTGCGATGCTGCGCCTTATTTCAGGGTTTTTAATCCGGAAATCCAACAAAAGAAATTCGACGAGAAAAGCATCTACATCCGCAAATGGATTCCTGAATTTGATTTAGGTTATAATGAACCCATGATCGATCATGCTTTTGCAAGAGACAGAGCGATTGAAACTTATAAAAAAGGAATAGTTAAGTAAAATTCCAATATTTATCCCGAAGCTTCGGGACCAAATTCTAATCATTTGCAATCTTGTCATTTCGAAGAACGAGAAATCACACGCGTAATTCGACAAAGATTGGAGATTTTGATTGCGGAGTTTCTAGTGTGATTTCTCCTTCCTCGAAATGACAAACCAAACGATAAAAAAACCTTTGTCAAAGTTTTGAACTTTGACAAAGGTCTCAAGTAAAGTCAATTGGAATTTGGACTCGAGCGATAGCGAAAAGGCGAAGCAATTTTATATTGAAATTTCTCAGCTCCTAATATTTCAAATAATTATCAACCCCAATCTTCGCTTTCAAATCAAACATTAAATTATACAAACCAAAGAAAGTACGGTTCATGTAAATAAAGTGCTTAGAACCACGATTTCCGTTCATTTTTTTAAGATTGGTATCGTTAGAGAAACGTTCTCCTAATTTGGCAATGCTGTCAAAGAAAGTTTCATCAGCAAAATCGAAGGTTTCGTTTTGGAACGGTTTCGTGAAAAGTGATAACAAATCATGAAACATTTCGGTAAAATACTCGATTTCTGCAGGTGTATCGTCCTGACGAAGGATTTCTAATTCGAATAACTTTTGATTGAAAAGCGATTTATCTGTAATTACATTTTTATTGATTAATTCAAAGTATGGTACATAAAATTCCTCCGGAATTGTTTTCATACATCCAAAATCAAGTGCAATCAAACGGTTTTGATCGTCTACTAAAAAGTTTCCCGGATGGGGATCTGCGTGTACTTTTCGCAATACATGAATTTGGTACATATAGAAATCCCAAAGGGCCTGTCCTAGTTTATCACCCACTTCTCTATCGTTATTTATTGCGGTAAATTCAGAAAGATGAATTCCGGTCATCCAGTCCATGGTGATAATTTTCTCTGATGAAAACTCCGGATAATATCGTGGAAAAAGTAAATTTTCTATTTTACTGCATGCTTCAACTACTTCTTCACTTTGCTTTAATTCGAGCAAATAATTAGTTTCTTCGATGAGTTTGTCTTCAACTTCTTTAAAATATTTATCTGAATCTTTTCCCTGAAGATTAAACATTCGAATCGCGATAGGTTTTACCAATGCCAAATCAGATGAAATACTATTGGCAACGCCGGGATATTGAATTTTAACGGCTAATTTTTTTCCGTCTTTCTCCGCCAAATGTACCTGACCAATACTGGCCGCATTTACAGAATTGGCATTGAATTCGTCGAAAATTTCATAAGGTGTTTTTCCAAAATTGGTTTTAAAAGTCTTTAAAACCAGTGGCGCAGAAAGCGGCGGAACTGAAAACTGCGACAACGAAAATTTCTCAACATACGCCTGAGGCAAAAAGTTCTTGTCCATGCTTAACATTTGGGCTACTTTTAGTGCACTTCCTTTCAGGCTTTTTAATCCGTCGTAAATATCTTCAGCGTTATTTTCGTTTAGCTTATCTCGCGTCAAATCAGGATTGACCATTTTTTCGGCATAATGCTTTACATAGTTTACTCCTATTTTGGCACCGGTTTGTACCAATTTACTGGCTCTCTCTATTTTTGACGTTGGTATATAATCGATCGTTTTCATTGTTTGCTGTAGATTTTTTCTTTAAAAAGAAATTTACCTAAATCTATTAAATGATTTAAGGGCGCAACATTCATTAACTCAAATGAAGCATTCACTGATTTTTCGATAAAAATATCTGTTTTTTCAAAAGCTGCTGAATCGTCATCGACCCAGAATTTTATCGTAAGCATTAATTGCAGCCAGGCCGATTCCTGAATTCCTTTTTCCTGAAATTTCTGTAGCTTTTCTTGTTCCAGTCTGTAATCATCTGTTAAGATTTCTGACACATATTCTTTAAAACTATTTCTAAGCGTAGTAAGCTGTACTAAATTTTTTAGGGGATTACGGTCGAATTTTAAGGATTGTAAAACGTAACTTCTGTTGGCCGTCAGGATTTCAAAAAAGGTGAAATAAAAACTCAGCATTTTGTTTTTCATATCATACTCTAAATATTCTGCATTTTTATGCAAAAGATCCACTGTATTGGCAAAAAACAATCTAAAAATTTCTTTTTCTAAACCTTCTAATGTTCCAAAAAAAGCATAAAATTCAGCTTCGGTAAAATTATTTTCTTTGGCAAAATGATAAACTGATTTTGGCTTTTGTCCTTTTTCCAGAACTTCTTCCATATATATTGAAACGATGTCTTCTTTACTGATTACCTTCTTTTTAGCTTCCATCTTATTAAAATTTTAATTTTGCATTAAAGGTAATCAATGTTTAAGTATCTTTACTTATCGTTAAACAGAATACGCTGTTAAATAAATTATAAACTATCATGGCAAAAAATATTTTACTAACCGGAGGAACTGGATTCATAGGCAAACACCTGACTGATTTACTTATTGACAATGGTTTTAATGTATCTATTTTAAGCCGTTCTGACAGAAAAAATACTTCATCTGTCACGTATTATAAATGGGATCTGACCCGAAATTATATTGATGAAGAAGCGATAGCAAAAGCCGATTGTATTATTCATCTTTCTGGAGAAGGAATAGTTGAAAAACGCTGGACAGAAAAACGTAAAAAAGAAATTCTGGAAAGCCGCACAGAACCTATTGATCTTATCTTTTCTATTTTAGAAAAAACCAATAAAAAGCTGGATGCTTTTGTTTCTGCATCTGCAGTTGGTATTTATGGCGCTTATACTAATGAAAATATATGTACCGAAAATACTCCGCCGGCAAATGATTTTTTAGGCATTACGTGTCAGGAATGGGAAAAAGCCGTAGATAAAATAAATGTATTAGGCATTCGAACCGTAAAAGTGAGAACCGGAATTGTATTAGGCAAAGACGAAGGTTTCCTTAAAAAAGTGGCTCCGGGTTTTAAAGCTGGTTTTGGTGCCATTTTAGGTACAGGCAAACAATATGTTCCCTGGATTCATATCGAGGATTTATGCAATATTTACCTAAAAGCAATTACAGACAGGCAAATGCATGGCCCTTATAATTCCTGTGTTACAGACAACACCACAAATGCGATTTTATCTAAAACCCTGGCCAACTTATTTGGATACAAAATCTGGCTTCCAAAAGCTCCTGCATTTATACTTAAAATTGTTTTAGGCGAAATGAGCGTAGCTGTTTTAGAAGGCCAAAGGGTTTCCTCTGAAAAAATACAAAAAACGGGATTTGATTTTCAATTTACCGAGTTAGAAAATGCATTGGCAAGTTGTCTTAATTAAAATTATTTTAAAGTAAGATACATTGAATCATTGGTTTTAACGACTCCAATTAATTCAGTATTGGCCGTTTTTGAAATTTTAGCCGCTATTTCATTCGGTATTTGTATATTAAAATCAGATACAGAAATTGGAAAGTCGGAAATAATCTGGATCCCGTCGCCTACTTTTTTGATTAAAGCACTTACCATTACATCTTTTGATTTTCCGCGTAAAACTAATTTACCCTTTATTTGATATTCTTTTTCAATTTCATTAATATCCTTTAAATCAAACTTTTCGATTTTCCCTTTAAAAATAGCTTTAGGATAACGACGGCTTTGCATATAATTTTCGTTGAAATGCTCTTGCATCATATCCAGCTTAAAACGAAAATCCCTGACGATAACAGTACAAATAAATGTACTTGTTTTAGGTTCTAAAACAATAGCAACCTGTCTGTTTACAGCTTTTATTTCTTCGAAGAATGGTACAGAAGCTTCAAAATTGACAGTTCCTGTATTGGTAAAAAATTTATCCTGAGCAATAACAGAATATGCTGTAAATAGCAAAATAAAAAAAGTAGTTTTTTTCATAATCGTTAAGAATTAAACAATTATGTCATTCGATTTTTTTTATTTTAAGAAGAGAAAAACTGGACTTAATATGATTATAAAAAAAAATAGAATGGCAGTACTCCGTGAAACATCAGTAACCCAATCATTTATACTTAAAGTTACGTAATTTTCAGGAATACGGTTGTCTATTTTTGCCAAATATTTGTGAAATCTTTTAGGGTTGTAAAAAGTAAAATATAGTTTGTCCGGTTATTTAACCTCTGTACAAATCTCAACCAAAAAACCATCTAAATCCCTTACATAGGCTACGATTTGTCCCCATGGCTTTTGGGTGGGCTCTTTTACCAATATTGCACCAAATGAAGTTGCTTTTTGTACCAGTTCGCCAACATTATCAGTAATAAAACCAATTTCAATTGCAAAAGGCTTATCTTCAAGATTACTTTCTATAAAACCATCTTTAAGATTTTGAGCCGCTAATTTTTTTGAGGCAAAAGAAATTGTTGTTTCGCCTGTAATCAATTCTCCATAATCATTTTCAGGCGTTACAAATTTTCTTGAAAAACCAAATGTATTCTCGTAAAACGCAACTGACTTTTCTACATCTTCTACATATAATATTGTATATCCAAACTTTACCATTTTCTTTGATTTAAAATTGATGATATTCTAGCTAATTTCTAACAATACATTGTATTTGGCCAAACCCGCCAAATCTTCAATTGAATTTACATTGGCTAATTTTTCGTGCTCTTCGATCTCTTTTTTTATCTCAATATGTTTAATGCCTTTTCTAAAACGACGAACTTCTTCCAGATTAGACAAAATAAGTCCTGGAACAGGAACACTTTTTCCGTCTTTGTCTTTTGCAACCATCGTAAAATACGAGGAATTGCAATGCTTGATTGCACCTGTCTGAATATTCTCAGCTTCAACACGAATCCCTACAATCATTGAACTTCGGCCTACATAATTTACAGAAGCTTTCATCGTTACCAATTCGCCAACCTCAATAGGTTTCAAAAAATTCACTGTATCAACAGAAGCTGTTACACAATAATTTCCTGAAAATTTTGAAGCAGAGGCAAAAGCAATCTGATCGAGTAATTGTAATATGTAACCTCCGTGAATTTTACCACTAAAGTTGGTATGCGATGGCAGCATTAATTCGGAAATACTTATTTTCGAGGAAGAAACGGGTTTAAAATCTGCAGTCATATTTAAGTTTTATAGGATATTTAATTGATTATAATTGAAAATTTAATCTAATAATGGATTATCATCTTCATTTGAAGCTCTTGCAATGATATTTTCCGGAAGTGACTTTTTTGCCTTTGCTCCCATTTTCTTTAATTTTTCGACACTCGAGATTAAATTTCCTCTGCCATCAACTAATTTGCTCATGGCGTTTTCGTATTCGGTTTTAGTGTCTTTAATTTTGTTTCCAATTCTCACCAAATCGGTTACAAAACCTTCAAATTTATCATACAGTGCTCCGGCTTGTCTGGCAATTTCGAAAGCGTTCTCTTGTTGTTTCTGGTTCGCCCACATGCTATCGATAGTTCTTAAAGTCGCCAACAATGTACTTGGGGTGACAATTACGATATTCCGGTCGAATGCTTTGTTATAAAGTGCCGAATCTTCGTTTAAAGCAATGGCAAAGGCCGGTTCTATCGGGATAAAAAGCAAAACAAAATCCGGGCTTTCTATTTGGTACAAATCATGATAGTTTTTATTACCGAGTTGTTCTACATGTCGCCTGATAGAGTTTACATGTTCTTTTAAGTAATCTGTCTTCAGAATTTCTGATTCTTCGTTGATCCATTTTTCATAGGCCACCAAAGAAACTTTAGAATCGACAATCATTTTTTTCCCGTCAGGCAAGTTGATTACCACATCAGGAAACACCCGATTTCCTTCGTTATTAGTAAAACTCTGTTGTACTTCGTACTCACGTCCTTTTTCTAAACCTGACTTTTCTAACACACGTTCCAATACCAATTCTCCCCAATTTCCCTGCATCTTACTATCTCCTTTAAGTGCTTTGGTCAGATTTAGGGTTTCTTTGCTCATTTGAGCATTCATTTCGCTTAAGCCCACAATCTGTTGACGTAATGCTGCATGATAATCGATGCTCTCTTTGTGTGTTTGTTCTACTTTTTGCTCAAATCCATGAATTTTATCCTGCAAAGGCAACAGGATATTTTTCATATTCTCGCTATTTTGTTCTGTAAACTTTGCTGATTTTTCTTCCAGAATCTTATTGGCCAGATTTTCAAATTCTTTGGTAAATTTTTCCTGCAATTCGGTAATCTCGTTTTTCTGCTCCTTATGACGTTCCCATAAATTTTCAAAATCAACTTCTTTTTTAGAAAGCTGAATTGCCAGACTGTCTTTCTCTGTTCGAATACTTTCTTTTTCAGCATTCATGAACTGAAATTGTTTTTCAAAACTATTACGTTCTCTATCGAATTGCTCTTTTTGCAATTGCAATTGATGAATATGTGCATTTAATCGCTCTTCAAGGCTAACTTTTTCTGATTGAAATCTAGCCGAAAACAACAACTTGCCTAAGTAGACACCTAAAAATAAAGCGACAACAAAAGCCAGTAAATAGGGAAGAAAATCGTACATAATCAAATTTATTTTTAAAGAAGTAAAAGTAATCAATAATACGAAGTGCTTAATTTTAAAATCGAAATTTCACATATTAATACTCAGTCTGAATTAAAAAACACGTTCTGAAAATTATTCTGAATTAAAAAAAACTAAAAAAAACTTTTTTTAACGCAACCATTTCAGAACATGCACATCTACAGTATATATAACCTATTAAAATTTTATCATGAAAAAAATAATGTTAAGCTTATTTATAGCTTTTGGATTCAGTGCATGCTCTCTTAATAATGACGATATAAATGTAGATTGCGGACCAACACAAGAATCAGCATTTATAGGAACTCCTATTTTATGCGCATATAATGTAAAAACTTATCCAACTGTTCCCACTTATATATTAGTAAATTCAGATGAAAAATTACAGAGTTTCTTTACTAAACTTGACAATTCCAACGCTTGTCCAAATGCAGGTGATCTAAGCATCGATTTTTCTAAAAACTATTTAGTTGGTCTTTTCTCAGGTCTTAAAACTACAACTGGTTATGGTATAAAAATAACGAGTATGGTAGAAAACAAATGCGAAATACTGGTTACTTATTATGAAAAAGCACCTCAACCGGGAGAGCCTATTAGTTCGACAGTAAATTATCCCAGCGATTTTATCCTTATTCCAAGAACTACAAAACCAATTCTTTTTAATAAAACGAATGAGAACCCTGACAACATTGTAATAGGAAGCTATTTTAATCAATGTACTGGTGGAACTGATTGTAGAAAATTTTATCAATTGAATGATTTTAATATTCTAAAATTCCAAAACGTTGCTGCTAACAGCTTTGATTTTAATCAATACAAATACACTACAACAACCAAAAAAGGAGATTATACATTGTTCTTAAAAAGCGTACCTGCAGAAATTTTAAGCTTAAAAGGGCAAACCAAAACTTATGGTACACCAGACGCTGCTAACCAGGGTGGTACATATTTTGAACTTCGTCAGGCAGGAATTGTAACTAAGATTTTTATTGACAATAATGACACTGAAGATCAGAGTTCTGAAATAAAAATATTCAAAAAAGCTATTCAGGATAAAATTGCAGCTCAAAAGTAATCAATCATGAAAAAGCATTTTTTATTATTTGTTATTGTGTGTTGTCTTTTTTCAACTGGTTATTCGCTGGAATCAACAACGCTGAATTCGGGATCTATTGTGAATACCTGGATCTGGCAAAAATCGATTGGAGGAGGCAGTAATCCTTATACGGCAACTCCTAAATCTATCGGATTTACAAAGAAGGTAGTTTTTACTCATGACGGAAGAGTGATCACGTATAAAAACAATGTAGAAATTAGAAATAGTGCTTATCAAATAGAAAAAGGCATTAGCTTTTTCGACCAGTCAGAAAATGACTTAATTACTTTTGAAGGGAAGACTTATATCATAGAAAGTCTTGACAATCAAAATTTAACGATTGTTAGCAATAACCAGGATGCAGCACGTACTATTTTTAAAAGGTAGTTTTATAAGCTTATAAAAACTATTTTTGCAAAACCAAACAATACCACTTTTTTGAAAGACGATTTAGAAAAATACATTCTACTGTGCATAAAAAATGACAGAGAGGGACAACTGAAAATTTATCAGTTGTTCTCTCCTGTTTTATATGGTATTTGCCTAAAGTATATGAAAAATGAGGATGATGCAAAAGATGTTTTCCAGGAAGCTTTTGTTATTGTATTTCAAAAAATAAGCCAATACAAATTCGAGGGAAGCTTTGAGGGCTGGCTAAAACGTATTTTCATTAATAAACTAATCGAAACCTTAAATAAAAAGAAAAAAGAAAGCTTTTTTTTAGATGTTTTTGATCCTGATACAGATTTTGTTGAGGAAGAAGAATTAGACACTCTTCCTATTGAACAAGAAAAACTATTAGAATATATCCGGGATTTACCTGATCAATACCGAACGGTTTTTAACTTATATGTTTTTGAAAAAATGAAACATCGGGAAATTGCAGAATTATTAAAAATTTCAGAAGGAACATCAAAATCAAATCTAAACAGGGCTAAACACATTTTGCAAAAAAGAATACTGAGTATAAAAAATTTTAAAATAGCATGAAAAAGCAAAATATAGAAGATATTTTTTCATCAATGGAAGACTTTTCAAGTGTTCCGCCTCCTGAATTATGGGGTGAAATTGAGAAGAAATTAGACAAACCAAAAAAGAAGAAAAAGGTTATTCTTTGGTGGTCGGCTGCGGCATGCTTATTATTAGGCCTGCTACTCCCTTCTGTTTTACATTTTAATTCGACTTCAGGAATTAAAACTATAGATATTGATTCTCAGCAAAACAACAGTATTGTTCTTGATGAGCAAAAAAATAATACAAATACAAACAGAACAATCCCGACTGAGGAAAACAAATCGGGAGAAGTTGTGAGTAAACAGAAATCAGATAGTATTGATGATGTTTCCTCGATAAAGAACAAGGTTAATCAACCTGAACATTTTCAAAAAAATCAAAATCAAAAAACGGCAGTTGCTCATATAGACTCTAAAAATAGTAATACTGATGGTTTAAATTCCAAAACAAATACTGAAAAGGCAAAGAATAATCAGGCTGTAGCAGAAAAAACATTTATTTCGGATCAAAAAAACGGATTTAACTCATATTCTCAACATCAAATTGCAAATACTGACAAAAACGTTTCAAATCAGCTATTGCCAGAGAAGGCTATTGCTTCAGATAAAGCTGCAGCATTTAATCCTAATTCGAAAATTCAACCTTTAACGGATAAAAAAGTTTCGGACAAAACTTTGGCTGAAAAGACTTTAACGCCCGGTAAAACAAACGGATTTAACTCAACTTATAAAAATCAGATAAATGCAGATAAAAAAGCCAGCAATCAAATATTAGCTGAAAAAACATTTTCTGCAGGCAAAGTCAATCCGTTTAATCCAAGTTCAAAAAATCAGTTATCGAAATCAATTTTTGAAGATCAGTATTCTTCAAAAAACAATAACAATATTGCTTTAAATTCTTCCACTTTAAATGACAATAAAAAAGATTTAAATGAGACTAAATCAAAGCAAAATACAGGAAATTTACTATCTGAGAAACAACTTGCGGGCAATCAAAAAAACAACTCAAAATTTAATGACGTTTTAAGCAGACAGGATTCTGTTCAGTTAGCAGAACTTCAAAATTTAGAAAAAGGCATTATTACTCCGGAAGAGAAAAAAGAAAAGGAAACCAAAGCGCTGAATAATGCTGAAAAATGGGCCGTTGAAGTTTTTGCAGGAGTTGCCAGTTCTGAAAATTACAAGAACGAGAAAACCCTTGGTAATACAAATGACTCCAGACAAAGTAACAGTTACGGGGTAAAAACAAAATACAAAATCAACAAAAAATGGGCAGTTGCATCTGGTTTAAAAATTAATGAGTTAGGACAGAGTGTTGCGAATGTTTCGTATTTAAGCGCAAAAAACAATGCTTTTTTCAGTTCTAGCGATTACTTTAATCAAAGTGCTTCAGCAGCTTTATCTGCTCCTATTACGGCCAATAATGATTATTTATTTGTTCCTAATTCGACTAGTGAGGCATTCAAACAAAATAATATCGAAAATAATAATCTTAAAAATGGTGATTTAGATCAAAACTTACGATATCTCGAAATGCCGTTAGAAGTTTCGTATGTTATTTTTAATATAAACAGAGCAAGTATCAATTTAAACACCGGTGGTTTTGTTGGAAAACTAATTTCTAATAGTGTAGCATTAGATGGTAATTCGATTGGCCAGAACGTAAATGCAAATGACTATGTTTTTGGTTCTACATTAAGCAGTACACTACAATATCGTGTCTACAAGAAAACAAACGTTTTTGTTGAACCTGCAATGAACTACTACGTAAACCCTGTAAGCAATCAGTCTTTTAATCAGTTTCAATGGGGATTAAATTTTGGGTTGAATGTTTCTTTTTAAAGTTTCTTTTATGGTAATTTGCCATAACAACTTTAAAAGAAACCCTGAAAGATGACAATCAAAAACTATTGCAATGACTGAAGATTTAATTATTGCCAAAAAATTGGTTTATGATTGTTGTGGTTTTGAAGTTGTATCGCCTCAACCTGAAAGTGAGAGCACTGATTATGATGCATATCGTTTTTATTTAAACCAAAAAAGCATCTGTTATCGGATGGCGAAAATTACGCCAACAAAAACAGGACAATTTGTAACCTTGTGGAAAAGAAATAAAACCGGAATCATTGAACCTTTTGATTTTTTAGACACTGTAGATTTTGTTATTGTTAGTGTTCGAAAAAATGACTTATCAGGACAATTTGTTTTTCCTAAAAGTATCTTATTAGAAAAAGGAATTTTTTCTACCGCAACAAAAGAAGGCAAAAGAGCTACAAGAGTATATCCGCCCTGGGATACAACCAAAAGTAAACAGGCACAAAACACTCAGCAATGGCAATTAGATTATTTTTATCAAATTTCTCCTGACACTGACTTAGATAAATTCAGAACATTATTCAAAAAATAAAGAGGCATCCGCTACTATGGTGGATGCCTCTTTTATACTTTTAAATTATTCTTATTTTTTTATAACCTTACCTCTAAAAACTACTTTATTGTTTTCTGTCAGAGTATAAAAATAGATTCCGGATGATAGATAACTTACAGGAATAACAGTTGTGCTTAAATCTTGTGTTGCATTTATTTCTACAGAATTCCCGATCAAATGACCTGAAATATCGTAAAACTTTAATTTTAGTTTCCTGTCATCATTGGTTTTTACTACAACATTTAGCACATCTGATACCGGAACAGGATATGCTTGTACAAAATATCCATTTTTGGTTTCAAAATCAATCGTAGACAAATTTCCTTTCAATTCAAAACGGGCTATTACAGGTCCGTGATCTGATGTAGTGGTGGTATAATTCACAATATCTGCACGAGGATCATAAACTGCAGTTGAATTTTGTACATATTGATCATTTAGTTCATTAGAAATCATAATATGATCTAAAAAGCCTCCTGAACTTAAGTAACTAAAAGTACCGGCTTTACTAATTTCTAAAGTAAGCGGATTGTAGTTTGCCGTATCATCTACAAACATCTTATAAGACGAAGGATTTGGAGCGATAACGGATGCTTTTACATCATCATTGTAATCTCCTAAAATAATTAGGTTATGATTGGCATAATATTGATCTAAACTATCTTTTAATACCTGCGCATCATATTTACGCATGTTATATTTGTTCATATCAGTACCCTTATTGGCACGTGCATGAAGATCTACTAAATTAAGCAGTTTTTTAACCCCGCCAACATTCGTTTCGATTTGCACCATATAAGGCAAACGTCCTGCTGAGAAAAAATCTTCATTGTTACCGTCAGGACTTGGATAATTAGCCAATGTAACTGTTTTGGCACGTATCTGATCATAAAAATCCTTAAACATCACGCGGGTATTTTTTACGGTTACCGTTTGTGTGTTATAAATTACAACCAATTTTTGAGGAGGAAAATTATCCTGTGGAGGATTAAATGAATAAGACCATATTGGAGAAACAACCTTGTCAAATATTTTTCCATTTACACTTATTTTAGAAATTAAAGTTTCTAAGGCTTTATCATCTGATACCTCTTGTACTGCATAAACATCGGCATCTAACTTAATCATTACTTTGGCAACATTTTCGATTTGCAGGGCATTATCTGTTGGGCCAAATTCTTTTCCGTCAGCACCGATTACATTTGTACCAAAAAACTCTAAATTGTAAGTTACAATGTCAAAAGTATCTTCTTTTGGTAATGAAGATCCGGTCAAAAACCCAACCTTTTTATTTAAAGAAGTTCCCGTTACTGTTAACGCTCCCGAAATTGCAAATGTTTTTACAGAAGGTACAAATCTTGCATAAATTGTTTTGGTAGTCAATGCATCAGTAGCACTAATGAAAATACTCGATTGAAACGAAACATTATCCAAAGACAATTGATAATCTGCCGGAGCTGTTACGGTGATATCACCATGATTCTCAGCTTTGAGAGTAAAAGACTGACTCCCAGAAGTATTGCCCTGATTCACTACTCCAAAATTTAAATTAGGATTTGAATCAACATAACCCAGCTCGTTGGTAATCGCAATATCATCTAGAGACCATTCGGCTGCATTATTTGTTCCTCCGGCTGTTGTCGTATAAACCCAGGCCAAATAGGTATTATTGGTTTTGTAAGCATCTAATTTGATGTACTGTGATTGTACATAAGATCCTGTTGTAGTAGGGAACTTACCATCTAATTCTGTCCAGGTAGCCGTTTCAGGATTGCTTTTACCATCATAGTTGGTAGAAACCATTAATTTTAAATCGTTACCAGCATAAAACTTACGCGAATAAAAAGAAAGCAATGCCATTTTATCAAATTTAGCTGGATTGTCTAAACGTAATCTTGGCGAAATCAACCAGTCATTACTCCCTCCTGCATCAGTATATCCATTCATCAAAACTGCACCAGTTCCTGAATTTACATTTCTTTCCAGAGTAGTTGTACTCCATTTATTTAATGGACCTGCGAGATCATATTGTGTCCATGTACCTTTTGTCAGAACATTGGGTTCATTAAAACCTTCTACATACGGATTTGTTCCTGTTCCTGTAAGTGCAACTGTTTTTGTTGTACCTCCGGTAACTTCATGCCTAATTTGTCCTGAAAAAACAGCTACTGCATTTGGAGTAAACCGAACATAAACTGTTGCCGTCGCATTAGAGGCAAAATCAGCTGCTGCATAAGTTATCGAAGATGCAAAATTGTTTCCGTCTTTCGAAACTGTAAAATTTCCACTGGCATTTACCGTAACAGCTGTCGTAATATTTTTCCCCTGAATCTGATAACTCAGATTATCTGAATTATAATCTTGCTCCAATAGTCCAAAATCAAGAGCAGAAACTGTTGTCGTTAACGACGGAGATACCACGCTTGCGGTTGTAACATTTGTCTGAGCTACATTTGCCTGAATATTTCCGTAAAGGTCTTCAGAAACAGAAAAAACAGTATAAGCTGTGTTTAAACTTAATCCTGTAAAACTTTTTAAATATTCCTGAGAAGCATCTATAATGTCTAGCGATCCTGATTGTAAAGCAGCAATCCCGTTTGAATCCTGACCTGCTTTTACCTGAGCAATAGTTGGAGCTGCACTTCCCGAAGGCAATAAAACGTAAAAAGTCTTTCCTGATTCATCCAGCTTATTAAAAAAATCAAAACCATCTGATAAAACATTTTCAACTTTTGGATAATCTGCCTGATTTACGGGAGATTTGTTATCACTTTTAATTACAATATCATCAATTGCAAACGAAGGACGCGAACCTTTTCCAGAATCTCTTGCGACCCATCTTATCTGAACAATAGGCTGATTATTACATTCTGCCGGCAAAGTAACTTTTATAGTTTTAGTATTTATAGGCTCTGTCAAACCATTGTCTTTAGGAACTGTCTGATCGCTAAAATACTCGGTAGATGGTAAAGTTATAAAGGGTCCCGTAGTTCCAACCCTATATTGTAACGCCATAACACTCAAGCGGGTATTACTATTACCATCATATATATTACGAATAACCATTGCATCATATTTAACCTGGATACCTTCACCTACAGCTTTAAATGCAAAACCAATAGCCAGATCAGACGCATTAACATTTAAGAAACCTATTTTTCCGTTATAGTTATAAATACTTCCGCCAACACTAGAAGCTTTACCAACCAATAAACCTTTATCTTCTGCCAGAGCCGTAGAATACGTTGTACTACCCGGTAATCCTTTAAAAGCAACCCACCCCTGAAATCCAGCTGGGTAAGTCAAATCAGTAGACGGCCAAGTATCAAATTTTTGCTCATAAGGCAAATCCTGTGGTGTTGGCATTGTCTGCGCAAAAAGATTCCCTGAACAACAAAAAATTAAAAGTGCCATGAGATGGCGTACAGAGTAAATGTTTTTCATACGTTTCAATAATAGAGTTTTTAGAAATCAAATTTATATCCTTTAAAGTTAACAGAATATTGTTAAACCTTAAACTTATTGTATCTGATTTTATAAACATCTGTTAATTAAATTTACTTTATAACTAAATTAATTAAACATTTATCATACAAACACAAGCTTAACGAAATTATATGTTATTGAAAGAAATTACTTCATCATAAAATATTAACAAGTTAAAACTTACTTAAAAAATTAGTTATAACAAAAAAAGCTACCTCAAAATTGAGATAGCCTTTCATGAATTTGTATCAAAAAAACTTAGATCGCTGTATATCCGCCGTCTGCAATAATATAACTTCCTGTTGTAAATGAAGATTTTTCTGAACTTAAAAATACAACCAGTTCTGCAATTTCTTCTGCAGTACCCAAACGGTTCATAGGTGCTTTTGCTGCAACGGCATCCATGGCGCCTTTATTCATATTATCTTTTAGTAGGGCCGTTTCTATATAACCCGGTCCAACTGCATTACAACGAATATTTTTTAAGGCATATTCTGCTGCAATATTCTTAGTCAAACCTACAACTCCATGTTTTGAGGCGGTGTAAGCCGGACTAAGTGGTGCTGCAACCTGACCGTGAATCGATGCAATATTTACTATACTTCCTCCACCATTTTTTTCCATTTGCTCCAGTTGATAACGGCAGGCATAAAAAACTCCGCTTAAATTCAGCGCAATTACTTTATCCCAGGCTTCCGGTTCATATTCGCCGGTTGGTTTTGCCGGACCTCCCATTCCTGCATTGTTGCACGAAATGTCAAGTCGGCCGTATTTAGAAACGGTTACTTCAACCATATGTTTATTGTCGGCTGCGCTTGATGAATCTCCTTTTACAAAAAATGCTTCACCACCTTGATCCTTTATGGTTTTCACGGTCGCTTCACCGTGTTCTACATTAATATCAGAAAGTACTACTTTTGCTCCTTCGCGGGCGTAAGCTTCTGCCACTGCACGTCCAATTCCTGAACCACCACCGGATACAAAAGCCACTTTGTTTTCTAAAAGTGCCATATTCTTAAATTTTAAATTTGTACTACAATTTACAAAGAACTATAGCGACAACCAATCTTAAAACCAGCTTTAAAACAACATTAACGCCATTTGCCAATCAAATGTTATTTTAGAAAAAAAGAACCATAATTATTGAAATATTCACTATTTAAAAGATAGAGCTTATTCCTCATCTAATTTCATATTCCCACGATCTTCATGACTTTCTGGATTAGAGTTAGGATATCTATCGGGTGTGATATCTGAATTTCTGTCTTTGTTTTCAACTGTTTTTTCAGCTTCTTCATCTGTCGCAACTCCACGATTAGCATTGGCACTGTTGGTACTCTTTTTATCCGGAACTTCTTTTATTTCTTCATTTACATCTCGCGCTCTGTCTACAATTTCTTTATTTCCATCCTCATCTGTTACAAGTTCTTTCTTCAGTTTCGATTTATCCAATTCTGTATCGTGAGAAATATTTTTACCTTTAGATTCATCTATATTTTTTTGTACGCCATTTATCTTTTTTGATCCTAAATTATTAGTTTCCATAATTTTGTATTTTAGTGTTAGTCTTATAATATTACGAATTCTTAAGCTGAAAACTAAGTTCTTTAACATAGCTTTTGGTTTATTTAATGCTTATAAAAATTGGCTTACTAACTAATAACCATATCATTTTCAAAACATTAATCCAATATTATCGTAAATTACTCTCTAAAATTGAATAACTATTTCTAAGCTTTTTTAAGCAAACTATAAAATCAAATGTTATGAACTTTTTTAAAATCAAAACAAGTTGGTCTAATGCCGAATTTATTATTATAAAGTTGTGTATCGCTTCGGCTTATATCGTAATTGGAAGTTACTTTCATAATTTCATCGAGAACTATTATATTCCTTTGCTTGTCATCTTTGGTATTACCGTGATTTGGTTCGTGTCTTTATGGCTGAAGAAAATGAAAAACGAATGATTGCAATAAGTTGGAATTACATCTGAAACAAAACTATCTTTGCAGTCAAAAAATACGGCATGCATCAACATTTTATTCTTTTTAAACCTTACGGCTATCTGAGTCAATTTATATATGAATTAAAAAGAAAGAAAAAGCTCTTGGGCGAATTATATGATTTCCCCGAAGGTACGATGGCTATTGGCAGGCTTGATGAAGATTCTGAAGGATTGCTTTTACTCACGACTGACGGAAAAGTGAGCGAACAAATAAGAAGCAAAAAAGTCGACAAAGAATATTATGTTCAGGTTGATGGCGTTATTACTCCGGAAGCGATTGAAGAATTGCAAAAAGGTGTCGAAATTGGTTTTGATGGCGGGAAATATAAAACGAAACCCTGCACTGCTTTTATCGTAAGCGAAATTCCTGATTTTGGCCCACGGGCAAAAAAAATTCGGGACGAACGTCACGGACCCACTTCATGGGCATCGATAACAGTAAACGAAGGAAAATTTCGCCAGGTTCGAAAAATGACGGCTGCCGTTGGTTTTCCTACTTTAAGATTGGTTCGTGTGCGTATAGGAAATGTATATTTGCAAAACCTGAAAGCCGGAGAAGTTTTAGAAGTTCCGGATTTTAAATTAGAAAATTAATCAGATAATGAGTCAATATGAGAATTAGATCATTTTTGAAACTCATAACTTATAACTCTTAACTCAAAAGATAATGCTAAACGTTGTTCTTGTAGAACCTGAAATACCAAATAATACCGGAAATATTGGACGCTTGTGTGTGGGTACCGAAAGTAGATTGCACTTAATTCATCCGTTTGGATTTGTAATTAATGATAAAAACCTAAAACGTTCGGGTTTGGATTATTGGGTGCATCTTGATGTTACCGAATATCAAAATATAGAAGAATGGATTCAGCAAATTCCCGATCAATCCCGTGTTTTCCTGATGAGTTCTCATGCTGAAAAGTCCTATCTGGAAACTGATTTTCAGGATGGTGACTGGTTAGTTTTTGGAAAAGAAAGCGTTGGTCTGAGCAAGGAAGTTTTAGCCCGTTTTGAAAATCATCTAACGATTCCGATGTCGAAATTAATACGCAGTTTTAATATTGCGAATTCCGTTGCTTTTGTGGTTGGTGAAGCTAAAAGACAAATTGGGCTGAAAAAAGTTTAATTCTAACCCGTTATAAAAAGTTCAATTAAACACATAGAAATATAGTTTTTACTAAAAAGAACGGAAACTCATTTCTTTCAAATCGTTCGTCCTGAAGTTTCGGGATGGGTTTTAAAATAAGTGAAAGCCTTTTTTAAGCGAAGAAATCTATGTGTTAAAAATTACACGTAACGGGTCTAATACTATAATTTTAAGCTCCAGAGGAGCGTAACGTCCTGCCGTGACTTATAAATAATGCAATTTTTAACTTAGGAAATATCCTAAGTAATTACAAACTTCCCTTTTTCAGCATCAAAAATAATATGTTCATCTTTGAACAAATTGGCAAAACTTCCGTTTGAGATTAAATTACAAGGTTCATCCTGAACAATTAATTCCGGTGTCATAATAATCATTTCTTCGCTTAGCTGAATCGCCAGATCGATATCATGAGTCGAGAATAAAATACATTTTTGGGTTTCCTGCGTTAGTTTTTTCAGCAATTTAAACAACGAAACTTTGTGCAGTAAATCGAGATGCGTTGTAGGTTCGTCCAGAATAATCAGTGGTGTATCTTGTGCCAAAGCTCTTGCGATTAACACCTTTTGCAATTGTCCGTCGCTAATTTCGTAATGTTTCTTTTGAGCCAGATGTTCGATTTGAGTCAATACTAATGCTTCCTGAACTTTCTCGATATCGGTTGGGGTCAGCGTGCCAATCCAATTCGTGTAGGGTTGACGACCCAGCGCCACTAACTCAAATACTGAAAGATTACTTGGAGGTAATTTTTCGGTTAGAACCAAACTTAGATTCTGTGCTAAATCTGAAGGTTTGTAGCTATTAATATTTTTATCGTTCAGGAAAACGGTTCCTGATAATGGTTCCTGAATTCCTGTAATAGTGCGCAACAAAGTTGATTTTCCAATTCCGTTTGCTCCTATTAATGAGATAAGTTTCCCTGAATTTAAGTCCAAATTTAAATTCTCAGCAATAACCACAGTTGCTTTCTTGGACTTGTAGCCAATAGTTAAGTTTGAGGTTTTTAGAATCGATTTCATCTTTAAAGTTACTAAGGTTCTGAGCTGCTAAGTTTTTTTGCCACAGATTATAAGATTAAAATGATTTATCAATCTGTGCAAATCTGTTTAATCGGCGGGCCAGTTATTTACTGAAAATTTCTTTTTCGCATTAATAAATATACTACCACCGGCGCACCTATTATCGATGTGATGGCATTAATTGGCAGTGTTGTGTCTAATCCCGGTAATTGTGATGCTATATCGCAGAACAACATAATGATTCCTCCGTAAAAAAAGGTGCTCCAATATAATACGGCATGATTACTAGTCTGAAAAGTAAGTTTGGCAATGTGCGGAACTGCTAAACCTATAAATGCAATAGGTCCTGCAAAAGCAGTAACGCCTCCCGCTAAGATACTTGTTGCCAGAATAATTATGAGTCTTGCTTTCTTATAATTCAATCCCATGCTTTTAGCATAATTTTCGCCAAGAAGCAATGCATTTAATGGTTTTATGCTGCTGGCACTTAAAAGTAAACCTAAACTTACACAAACTGCCAACACGGCAATTGAACTCCAGGAAAGATTTCCGAGACTTCCCAAAGACCAAAAAGTAAATTTTTGCAATTGTTCTGCTGAACTAAAATAAGTTAAAACCCCTACAATAGCACTGGTAAAACTGCCAAACATAAGTCCTACGATTAAAATCGCCATTGTGTTTCGCAATCGTTGTGCTACTAACAAAACCAGCATTAAAACCGAAACGCTTCCTAAGGTCGAGGCCAGGACGATTCCGTAAGGCGATAATAAAACTACATTAAAAAAAGACGGCAATAACCCTGCTCCTAAAATTACAATTGCAACCGCCAGAATTGCCCCTGAACTTAACCCTAAAACATCCGGGCCTGCAAGAGGATTTCGAAATAAGGTCTGCATAAGCAAACCACTTATCGACAAACCAACGCCAACTAGCATAGCCGTAATTGCTTTTGGCAAACGATAATTGACAATAATGTAATCCCATGTCGATTTGCTTGCCTGACCGCCCGTTAGACTCGTATATACTTCTTTAAACGGAATAGTAACAGATCCTAAACTTATGTCCAGAAAAAACATGAATAAAAGTGCTAAACCAAGTATTGAAAACAGGATTATATTTCGCTTTGTATTAATCAATACTCTTAGTTTAATTGAGATGCAAAAGTAAATTCGTAACTTGGTAATAAATCGGGATGAAATATTTTGATATAATCTTTCAATACTAAATCAGGACGGCTTGGAGCCAATTCATAATAAACAGTTCCGCCTGTTGCGCCCACTTTACCTTCGAAAGTATATACTTTTTTATTTTTAAAAGCATCAAATTGACTGTAATGCGGATTGGTTTTTCCAAATTCATCTAAGGTTTTAAAAGATCCTGACGCAATCCAGAAATTAGCCGTTTTGGCTTTTACCAATATTTTTTCAAAAGACAAACCTTCGCTTCCGGTTCCTTTTAAATCTGCCCATAAATAATTGGCGTGGGCATCTGCCATAAATTGGGCCACCCAGCTATTTCCTTTGGCCACATACCAGACATCCTGATACATAGAACCGTATAAAACTGTTGAAGCCGCTGGTTTATCAGCTACTAATTTTTTTGCCTGATCGTAACTCAAAACAATTTTATCAAACAATTCTTTGGCTTTGTCTTCTTTACCAAACAAAGCGCCGTAAAGCTTGATCCATTCTGCTTTTCCTAGCGGAGATTGCTCCATCCAATCGGCTTGGATAAAAACATTTAAGCCGCTTTTTTTCAAATTATCCAGCGTTGGATTGTTGTTGTCTACACCAAAAGTAACGATCAGATCCGGAGACAATTCGATCAGCTGTTCGATGTTTAATTTTTCGTTTTCACCTACATTTTTAACTGAACCTTTATCGATTAATACTCTGGTTTTTTCTGATGAAATATAATCGGTATGCGGAAAACCAACCAATTTATCCTCGACTTCAAGCATCTCAAGAAACGGAATATTGGTTGTCGAGGTTACTACAACAGATTCTAAAGGCACTTTTATTGTGGTATATTTTTGTAAACTATCCGGAACTTTAGCTTCTTTTTCTTTTAAAATATAAGTAAATTTTGCATTGGCATTTGGCCAAGGATCAGAAACGGTTACAACTGAGTATCCCTCATGTTTTACAATCGAAAGTCCGGATGCATATTCAATACTATTTTTTGCGATTTCAGTTTTTGCAACAGCTTCTGTCTCACTTTTTTTGCATCCCACGAGAACAAAAAAGGGTAAAATAAAAATCAGTTTTGGTAATAAATGTTTCATATATAGGTTATCTTATTTTTTTAAGGAATAATTTTTGCTTTCTGCATTTTATCTTGTAATCTGAATCACTACGATTTCAAAATTTACATTTTGACAATTACAAAGGTAACGCAATTTCTATTTTTTTTGTTTACCTTTATTCTTACAAAACCCAAAAAATACCAACTTCACCCTATGAATAGCATAAAAATAAAAGTTTGCTCCAGTTGCGAATCTTCTTTTAGTTGTGGAGATATTTCAACAGAAAGCAAGTGTTGGTGCAACGACTTCCCTCCTATTTTTAACCTATCTGAAGCAGGAGATTGCCTGTGTCCGGTTTGCTTTAAGGAAGCCTGCGAAGACAAAATTGATGCTTATGTGGAAACGATTACACCTCAAAAAGCCCCTAAAAACAAAGCCATATCTTTACCCAAACAAGAAAAATTAATCGAAGGAATTGATTATTACATCGAAAATGGCAATTATGTTTTTAAACCCTGGTTTCATCTAAAAAGGGGAACCTGTTGCGGAAATGATTGCAGACATTGCCCTTATTAAAAGTTATGAGTTATGAATTATTAGTTATAAGTTTATAACTGTTTTTTGAATAAGATTCGTCTTTTATGTTAGGGCTATCTATCACGGCGGAGAACGCCACAACAATTCACAACTTACAATTCACAATTTATAATTCACAATTTATAATTCACAATTTATAATGATTTACTTAATTACGGGCGGTGAACGATCAGGAAAAAGCAGTTATGCCCAAAACCTGGCCCTGCAACTTTCAGGTTCGCCAATGTATGTAGCCACGGCCCGAAAATGGGACGCTGATTTCCAGAACAGAATTGATCGTCATCAGCAGGAACGCGATGAACGCTGGACAAATATCGAAGAGGAAAAGTACTTAAGTAAAATAGATTTTACCGAAAAAGTAGCGCTGATTGATTGCGTGACACTATGGTTAACCAACTTTTTTACAGACCATCAATATGATGTACAATTAAGTTTAGAAGAAGCCAAAAAAGAATTCCTTTCGATCGCCAGCCAAAAAAATACTACACTAATTATTGTAACCAACGAAATTGGAATGGGCGTTCATGCCGAAACCCATATTGGCCGAAAATTCACAGAATTGCAGGGCTGGATGAATCAGTTTCTGGCTTCTAATGCTGATGAGGTGGTTTTGATGGTTTCGGGAATTGCTGTAAAGATCAAAGGATAACAATGGTAGTTTTAAAAATCAACAATAAAGAAAATTCCAATAAAAACTAAATTCTAAAACTTTAGGACAAATTTTAAGACCAAAAAAATATTTGACATTTTTTAGACTTTTAATTCCAAAGCTATGGTTTATCTTTACTTCAATCTTTAAATTCTTAATTTAATTCAAATTGATTTTTGAAATTGAAATTGATTTGGTCCCGAAGCTTCGGGATAAAAAATTGAAATTCAACCATGACCTATTTAGATGATATTTTAAAATCGCGACGGGATACACGACATTTTACCGCCGACGAAGTTCCGGATGAGGTGATCGAAAAAGCTCTGCAGGCCGGACATTGGGCTCCATCTGTTGGTTTAACTGATGCTACACGCTATTTTATTATTAAATCTAATGAAGTCAAAACGGCAGTAAAGAACCTTTTTTTAGATTATAATAAAAAAGCCGAAGAGCTGACCGATAATCCCGAGCAAAAAGAGCATTACAGATCTTTGAAACTGGAAGCAATTGAGGAAGCGCCAATTGGGCTTATTATTGCGTATGATCGATCAGTTTTAAATCAATTTACAATTGGAACCGTGGGCAGTAATGAAGCGGTAAAATTTAGTTCGGTTTGTGCCGCTCAGAATATCTGGCTTTCACTCACAGAACAAGGTTACGGTATGGGCTGGGTTTCTATTCTAAATTATCATCAGTTTAAAAAGATTCTTGATTTACCTGAAAACATTGAGCCTCTGGGGTATTTTTGTATTGGAAAACCGGCAACAAATTACGATAATCAGCCAATGTTACAGCAATTGCACTGGAAACAAAAATCAGAAGCTCCGGTTTGTACCGAAATTAAAAATGTTATTGAAAATCCTGTTTTAGATTTTAACTTGCATTCTCCAACTAAAATTGACCCCAAAATTGATTTCAGCACACTTTTACAGGAAAAAATAGATTCTAAAACCAAACCTTTGGGTTCTTTGGGTACTTTAGAAACGCTGGCTTTTCAAATGGCGACGGTTTTTGAAACTCTGAATCCCGAAATAATAAATCCTAATATTGTGGTTTTTGCCGCAGATCATGGTATCGCTAATCATGGTGTCAGCGCTTATCCGCAAGATGTTACGCGACAAATGGTCGCTAATTTTCTTGAAGGTGGTGCCGCGATAAATGTTTTTTGTAATCAGAACAACATTAAATTATCGATTGTAGATGCCGGTGTAAATTACGATTTTCCCACAAATGCCAATTTAATTCACGCTAAAATAGCCAAGGGAACACAGTCTTTTTTACACATTCCGGCCATGAGCGAAACTGAATTGCAATTGTGTTTCGAAAAAGGAAAATCGGTTGTTGAAGAAATTGCCAACAGCGGTTCTAACTGCATTGGTTTTGGCGAAATGGGAATAGGCAATACTTCTACAGCCTCGGTTTTAATGAGTCTTTTAACAGGTTTGCCTATCGAAGATTGTGTTGGAAAAGGAACCGGAGTCGAAAACGAGAAACTACTTCAAAAACAAAATATTCTAAAAAAAGCGATCGAAAATTATTCCGGTCAAGCCGAATTAAAACAGCAACTTGCTTATTTTGGAGGTTTTGAAATTGTACAGATCGCCAGCGCAATGCTAACCGCTTTTGAAAACAAAATGTTGATTCTTGTGGATGGCTTTATTTGTAGTACTGCCTTTTTGATTGCTTTTAAAATGAATCCTGACATTAAACAAAATGCTGTTTTCTGTCATTGTTCTGCTGAAAAGGCACATGACAAATTATTGAATTATTTAAATGCAAAACCAATTTTAAATCTGGATTTGCGTTTGGGAGAAGGAACAGGTTGTGCAATTGCTTTTCCTATCTTAAAATCGGCTGAAACTTTTTTGAATGATATGGCAAGTTTTGAAAGTGCAGGAGTTAGTAGAAAGTGATACAGTCACAGTTTTCAGTTTCAGAATCTCTAATAGATAAAGTCAGAGATTATATTAAAAATCAAGAAATTCATCATAAGATAAAAACTTTTCAGGAAGAATATGACGAAATTATCAGCAAATTTGGATTTCAAAAAGACAATAAATAATTAGAATTTGGCTAAAGCCTTTTACAAACGTGAATTTTATAACCCCAGATAAATCTGGGGACTATTCAAAAAACATTTTACATTAATAATGAAAATTATACACAATCCAGATTTGAATAGACAACATCTTTAGATGTTGGTTCCATATTACAGACAATCAAAATGGCTTTAGCCAAATAACTCTACATTTTATAAATGAAAAAAGAATTACATATTTTCTTTACCTGTTTAATGTTCTACACCCGAATTCCGTGTCCTAAAAGCATCAATCATCATCCTGATTATTTAAACAAAGCGACTCGTTATTTTCCTTTGATTGGGTGGATTGTGGGCAGCATTTCTTTTCTGGCTTTCTACCTTTTTTCTCTTTTTCTTTCTGTCGAAACAGCTGTGATTCTTGCTCTTATTGTTTCTGTTCTCACAACCGGAGCTTTTCATGAAGATGGTTTTGCCGATGTTTGTGATGGTTTTGGCGGAGGCTGGACAAAAGAAAAAATCCTGATCATTATGAAAGACAGCGCGATTGGGGCTTACGGTGCAATTGGTTTGGTTTTGCTTTTTTTATTGAAATTCAAATTGCTGTCAGAATCTGTTTCTCTTTTCAAAGGAGATAATGCTGTAGCACTTTTTCAGGTTTTTCTTTTCTTTGTTTCGGCTCATGCTTTAAGCCGTTTGGCCGCCATATCGATTATTTTCACGCATGAATACTCCAGAGACGATGCTTCCAGTAAAAGTAAACCTATTGCTAAAAATCACACCTGGAAAGAAATTTTCGGTTCGTTTTTCTTCGGATTATTTCCATTATTGGTGTTTTCTTATTTTCAATATAAATTCCTTTTAGCTTTAATTCCTGTTTTTATCACTCGTTATTTTCTGGCACGTTATTTCCAGAAATGGATTGATGGTTATACCGGAGATTGCCTTGGAGCGACACAACAAGTCTGTGAAGTTGTTTATTATTTAAGTATTCTTTTGATATGGAAATTTATCTAGTTCGGCATACTGAAACAATTTGCGAAAAAGGAATCTGTTACGGACAATCAGACATTGACATAGCAGCACCTTTTGAGTCTGTTTTTGAGAATATCGTTTCGCAATTGCCTCCTGAAGCAATAATTTTTTCCAGTCCGTTGAAGCGTTGTGTCATTTTAGCCGACTATATTCAGAAAAACATACAGACAATTTCATTCGAAAAAGACGATCGATTGATGGAAATGAATTTTGGCGATTGGGAAATGAAGAACTGGAATGAAATTCCGCCAGAGCAACTTAATCCCTGGATGGAAGATTTTGTAAATATCAACGTTTCAAACGGCGAATCATTTGTTGAATTACATAAAAGAGTTGGTGATTTTTTATCGCAAATTTCAAACGAAATTACAAAACCTATCATTATTGTGGCGCATGCCGGCGTGATCCGAAGTATTTTATGCCATTATACTTCATTACCATTAAAAGACGCTTTCAACAATAAAGTAGCCTTTGGTCAGGTTATCAAAATAGAGGTATAAATCTTGTTTTGTTTTGAATTTTCTTTATAAACCAAAACAAATTTGAAAAATCGACAATTTTAACTTTATCTTTGCACCAAATTAAGGTTGTGTTATTTCGAAACACATTAAAAGGGAATCAAGTAATCGTTAGAAAATCTTGAGCTGTACCCGCAACTGTAAGCTTTGTTCTGAAAAAGAATGCTTGTTGTTAACTCCAATACCACTGATCGCTGCGGCGAATGGGAAGGTAAACAACAAGACGCAAGCCAGGAGACCTGCCTTTGTAACCAATATCGAACTCTCGGGAAAAAGAGTGTAGAAATTATGACTTTAAAAAAACTTTTTGCTTTTTGTTTATTGCTGCTGTGCCAGATTATTGTAGCGCAGAAAGATACTATTAATAACTTAAAAGAAGTTGTAGTTTCAGACGCCAATCTTAAAAAGTACTCTGCCTCGCAATCGGTTCAGGTATTAAATGATTCGGTTATCAATAAAAATTCATCTTCTTTAACGTCTCTTTTAAATTTTAATACTGTTATTTATTTTAAGGAAAATGGTCTTGGTATGACATCCGGACCTTCTTTTAGAGGAACTACTGCAGCACAAACTGCAGTGATCTGGAATGGTATAAACATTAATTCTCAATTTTTAGGTCAGACGGATTTCAACACCATCGGAACAAGAGATTTTAATTCTATAGCTGTGAAAGCTGGTGGAGGAAGTGTTTTATACGGAAGCAGTGCCATTGGTGGAAGCATTCACCTTAATAATGATTTGAGATTTAAAAATGAATTCTCGAATCAGGTATTTTTTAGTCTGGGAAGTTATAATACACTGAGTGCCAACTATCGGATTAACGCATCTTCTGATAAATATAGTTTACAGGTCAATATCTCCAGAAACAGCTCTGATAATGATTTTAAATATCCTGGAACAACAGATCAGAGAAACATAAATGGTGAATATTATAACACCAGTATAAACACCACTTTTGGGTATAAAATAGATGCCAAAAACACTATAAAGGCATACAGCCAGTTTTATGATGCAGAACGTCACTTTTCTTTAATTACACCCACAGAAAGCAAGACAAAATACAACGATTTTAATACCCGAAATTTATTAGAATGGGAAAGTTTATTCAATCGTTTTACATCAAAATTGAAATTGGCGCATATTGGAGAATCCTATAAATATTTTGCCAATATAAATTCTGAATTATTTACATACGGAAAAGTTGAAACTTCTATCGTAAAATATGATCTGGCTTTTGATGTAAATGATAAGATCAAACTAAACGCTATTGTCGACTACAGTCGTAATAAAGGATATGGTTCGAGCATCGATAATGCAAAAAGAGAAATTGGTTCGGCTAGTTTGCTGTTAAGTCATTTGGTTACTGACAAATGGGATTATAATGCCAGCATACGTCAGGAAGTAACGGATAATTTCGGAAATCCATTCCTGTTTTCTTTTGGAACACGTTATCAATTCACTGATTTTTATCGTGTAAAATTTAATGCTTCAAAAAATTTCAGAATGCCCACATACAATGATTTATTTTGGGAAGGAAGCGGTAATCCTGATCTAAAACCTGAATATTCTTATCAGGCAGAAATTGGCAATGAGTTTTTTACAAAGAATTTTTCTATCTCTCTGACAACTTATTATAATTCCATAAAAGACTTATTACGCTGGGTTCCCACTGAAGGAAGCGGTGGCGCCTGGTCACCAGAAAACACAGATAAAGTAAGAGCTTATGGTGCCGAAATACTATTAGAATGGAGACCAAAAATAGGAAACAACAATTTTACCGTTAACGGAACTTACGCTTATACGGTTTCTGAAAGTAAACAAATAATAAAAGGGGAATCTGTCTACAAGCAATTGATTTATGTTCCTTACCATAAACTAACAGGATCGGTTTCTTATAATTGGAAAAAAATATCTTCTTATTTTCAATATTTATACAACGGAGATGCCTATACAACGCCTTTTAATAATCCTGCAACTAAAGTAAAAGATTATAATATAGGGAATGTTGGCGTTGATTACGATTTTGGAAAAAAGAACAGTTATAAACTTGGCGTACAAGTTTTAAATATCTGGAATGAAAATTACCAACCCGTTACCAACAGACAAATGCCCGGAAGAAATTATACAATATACATAAACCTTAATTTTTAAATATGATGAAAAGATTTAGCAAACTATTTTTAACTGTCCTAATAAGCTCGGCATTTTTTGTGTCATGTAGCAGCGATAATGATGATACTACACCAGAACCTCGTGGCAATTACGAAGGGGGATTATTTATTGCGAATGAAGGTCAATTTCTTAAATCTAATGGAAATGTATCTTACCTATCAGATGATTTAAAAATTGAAAACAATGTTTTTTCTTTATTAAATCCTGAAAAAACAACAAACGACATTATTCAATGCATTGGTTTTAATGGAGACTTCGCCTATCTGATAGTAAATAATTCTAATAAAATTGAAGTAGTAAACAGATACACTTTCAAGAGCGTTACCACTATTACTGCAAGCATAAAAAATCCTAGATATATCGCTTTTGCAAATGGAAAAGGATATGTTACAAACTGGGGAGAAGGAGAGGATTCAAATGATGATTACGTAGGGATTCTTGACCTTGCTACAAACACTATAACATCTAAAATTCCTGTAGTTGAAGGGCCTGAAAAAATAATTGAAAACGGCGGTAAACTTTATGTAACTCACAAAGGAGGTTATAACTTCGGAAATTCATTGACTGTAATTAATTCTGCAACTAACTCAGTAGTAACTAACTTTGTTGTAGGTGATATGCCTTCAGGATTGGTAAAAGACAATGGAAGTTTATATATTTTGTGTGAAGGATACCCTAACTATGCTCCTACCCAAACAGCTGGTAAATTAGTAAAGGTTAATTTAAGTAACAATACCATTACATCTACTCTTAGTTTTGAAGGCACAACACATCCTGGATTTTTAGATATTGAAAGCGATAAGTTATATTACACTATTGATAGTAATATTTACTCTCTTTCTACAGGTGCTACTGCTTTACCGGCTGCCCCAATTTTCAAGGCTACTGATGTTACTTCACTTTATGGTCTTGCAGTAAAAAACAGCAAGATATATGTAGCAGACAAAGTAAACGGTGTAGATAATGGAGATATTTATATCTATTCTCTAACAGGAAAACTTGCTAATGATTTTAGCGTAGGTGTTAATCCAAACGGATTTTATTTTAACAACTAATCTAAGAATAGAATTAGCTTATTATTTTGGATAAAAAAAGGCTTTCATTTCTGAAAGCCTTTTTTAGTTTATTATTTTAACGCCCTTAAAAGTCCTTCCGGAGCATCCTTGATATACATTTGATTTCTAATTCCGCCTATTGCTTTAGCATCTGTAAAATTTCGTAAAGCTACACCTTTATCAAGTTGTACTTTTTTAGCGGTTCCTCCCGTAATTTGCGATATAGCCACGTTTAATAAAGGCTCTGAAACATCGCCTAAAACTCCAAGATTAGTAATACGCTCTAACTGCTCATAAGTTGGTTTCAGACCATCTGTATATTCGCCAAAGTCAGCGGCATTTACAATTTTTAGCACCAAAGGCTGCATAGCGTACTTATGGTTTAGATTTCTATTTGTTCTTCCAAAAGTTGGAGAGTCATACAAAGTCACTGAACCCACATTTTTACCTACTGTAGTTTCTCCAATTTGAATTACAGAAATATATGGTGCTAAACCATTAATTACCAATTCACTTGCTGAAGCTGTTCCTGTAGTTGTCAAAATGTAAATCTTACTTAAATTAAGACTATTAATTGCAGCGCCATCGATTTTATCAACAAATTTATTATTTAGCGATTCAGGATCTTCACTCTCATAATACTCATTAATTTTTGCATTCCATTTTTCCTTAGAAAAAATCTTATTTGTAAACTGTCCCGTAATCATACTCGCCAAACGTGTTGCGGTTTGTATAGAACCACCGCCATTGTATCTTAAATCCAGAACAAGATCTGTAATTCCCTGCGATTTCAATTCACCAAAAGCCGCATTAAGCTGTGCATCATAATTGGCATAAAAACCATTATACATCAAATAACCAATTTTATGACTTCCTGAAGGAATCACTTTATTAATAAAAACAGGATTTTCATCTAAAGTTGTTTTCGATAATGCAACAGATTTTCCGTTGGATATAAAAGCAGTTCCATTATAAGAAGCCATATTTAATGTATAACTATCAGCTGCCAAAAGCGATTGATAATTTGAAACCGTAAGCTGGGTTCCGTTTATAGCTGTAAATAAATCTCCTCGCTTAATATCTTTATTAGAAGCATCAGAATTAGGAATTATATAGCGCACATAACCTACTAAATCAGTTGTACTATTAGGCTTATAACTTAACCTAAAATCGACACCATTATTTTTTGTAGTTCCCTGAAGTTCACCCTCTAAAACAGTATAATCATCAACTATCCAGCTAAAGCGGTCAATTGCCTGACCTTTAGGAAATTTACTAATAGGTTTATTTAATAAATCCTGAAATAGATCTTCGGGTTTAGAATATCCTCTTAAAAAAGAATTTAAGGCTTCCTGATTGCTAAAACGTTCATCACCTAAATTAGGCACATCTGCTTGCCACAAGTAAAACTGGTTTAATCCTTTCCAGATAAAATCACTTACCTGCAAATTAGCAGGAGCAGCAACATCGTCCTGATCTTCACAAGATTGCAAAGAAAAAGCAAGTAAAAATAATAACAGTACGCTCTTTAAAATTGTTTTCATATAGTGGTATCTATGTAGTACTAACGTAAAAATACTATCTTTAGTTTTATCAATTGTAATTTTAAAGTGTTTTTTATTGCAAAATTTTCACATTGTTGCTGTAACAAAAATAATAGTGCTTCGTCTTGACTATATAAGCTAACGAATAACCAAGAGATTTTATGAATCAGAATGTGTTTATAGAATTAATAAATCCTTTTAAAGACAAAGTTTTTCGTCTGGCAAAAAGATTATTAACCAGTACCGAAGAGGCTGAAGATGCCACTCAGGAAGTAATGGTAAAATTATGGAACAAAAAAGAAGTTTTGGACTCTTATAATAATATAGAAGCGGTTGCGATGACAATGACCAAAAATTATTGCCTCGATCAGTTAAAATCGAAAAGAGCCGGAAATCTAAAAATTGTTCATAATAATTACACCGATCGGGAGCCACAATTAGACAAAAAACTGGAAGATTCGAATAGTTTAGAATGGGTTGAAAAAATCATAAATCAGTTGCCCGAACAATTACAAATATTAATTCAGTTACGCGATGTTGAACAATATGAATTTGATGAAATTGCGAAAATTGTCAACATGAATGAAACCGCTATTCGGGTAGCACTTTCGAGAGCGAGAAAAAAAATTAGAGAATCAATGGTTAACACACACAGTTATGGAATTCAATAAAATAGAAAATCTATTAGAAAAATACTTTCAGGGAGAAACCAGTATTGCAGAGGAAAAAGAATTAAAAGACTATTTTTCTTCACCAAATGTTGCGCAGCATTTAGAACAATACAAACCAATGTTTGGTTATTTCTCTCAGGTAAAAGAACAAAAATCGACGCAGGACATACCACTCCCGAAGTCTCGGGACAATAAACGAAATGTGGCGTGGTTATCGATTGCAGCTTCAGTTGTTGTTTTACTAGGAATTGGAACCTATTTTTACATGAGCGAAAAAAATGCAGCTCCGGCTGTAGCACAGTCAGAATTAGGAACCTATGATGATCCGGAAGAAGCGCTTGCCGCAACGCAAAAAGCTTTGGCCTTATTATCAAGCAATGTTAATGTAGGTATAGGAAGTGTACAATACATTAAAGAATATGAACAATCAAAAAATAAAATTTTTAAACAGTAATTAAATAAAAAATAATCATGAAAAATTTCATCATAACACTAGTATTCGCATTTGTTACCACTACTTTTTATGCACAGGGCGCATTTGACAAATTTGATGGTCAGGACGATGTAACCTCAGTAATTGTAAACAAAAAAATGTTTGATTTAATGAGTAAAGTAAAAGCTGATCCCTCTGATAAAGAAACACAACAATACATTAATCTCATTAAAAAATTAGACAACTTAAAAGTGTTTACTACTAAAAACCCTAAAATTGAAGCCGACATGAAAGCCTCTGCTGACAAATATGTAAAAACGGCAGGATTAGAAGAATTAATGCGAATTAATGATGGTGGCAGAAACGTTAGAATATCTGTAAAATCAGGAGCATCAGATTCTCAAATAAGAGAATTATTAATGTACGTTGACGGGGCAAAAAACGACGAAACTGTTTTATTATCATTAACAGGTAATTTTGATATCAACGAAATTTCAGTACTTACAGATAAGATGCAACTTCCTGGTGGTTCTGATCTAAAAAAAGCCTCTAAAGGCAAAAAATAAGATGAAAACCAGCATTTTTACCTCAGCCCTTTTAGTATTACTAACTTTAGTAAGTTGTAATTCTGATCCCTCATTGCAAAAATATTTTGTCGAAAATACGGACAACAAAAACTTTATTGCGCTGGATGTTTCGCCAAGTATTTTGAACGTTGAAAAAACAAAATTATCTGCAGAACAAAACGAAGCTTTAAAATCATTTGACAAAATGAACATTCTGGCTTTTAAAGCTAATGCTACTAATCAGGTTCAATTTGAGACGGAAAGAGCCAAAGTCAAAGCGATTCTGAAAGATCCAAAATACCAGCAACTAATGAGTTTTGGCTCAGGTAAAGACGGAGCATCTATAAGTTATGTAGGCACTGATGACAATATCAAAGAATTTGTAGTTTTTGCCAATCGAAAAGAAAACGGTTTTGCAGTGGTACGTGTATTGGGCGAAAACATGAACCCAAATAACATCATGACTTTAATGTCTGTTTTAAGAGAATCAAAAATCGACATGGAACAATTGAAACCTTTGCAGCAATTGGTTAAATAATACATCTATCTTACTTTAAAATGAGAAAGCTCCAATTATGGAGCTTTTTTTATTTTAACATTTTTAGAAGATTATACTGAATAATACTTTGTTCCATTTACTTTGACATGAACCGAATTTATCTATATTTGTTGATTAACCAAAACATGAAAATAAATTAATATGGTACAAAAAACATCTAATGCCTTTATTGCGGCATCTTGGGTAGCTCTTGGAGCAGGAATGGTTGGATACATTGTTGGACTTGCAAGAGCCGAAATGCTACTAAACGAAAAAGGATATTATTTCACCGTTTTAATGTTTGGTCTTTTTGCTGTAGTTTCATTACAAAAAAGCGTGAGAGACAGACTTGAAAAACTTCCTGTAACCGATATCTACTACGGAATTTGCTGGTTTGGAACGTTATTATCAATTGTATTATTAGCTGTTGGCCTTTGGAATGCTACTATCTTACCAAGCGAAAAAGGTTTCTACGCATTTGCATTTTTATTAGCATTATTTGGCGCGATTTCAGTACAAAAAAATACAAGAGATAATATGTCATTCGAAAAAAGCGAATAAACACAAATATTCTAAAACCAAAAAAGCTCCATTAAAATGGAGCTTTTTTTTATATCAGAATCCGAGTTATTATTTACTCAAATACATTTTTCTTCTAGAGTACAATTCGTAGAATTGATCGTCTTTTAAGTCATCGATAAACAAGATGCTTTCTCCTGTCGATTTCATCTCCGGTCCTAATGCTTTGTTTACATTATGGAATTTACTGAAAGAGAAAACCGGTTGTTTGATCGCATAACCTTTCAATTGTGGGTTAAAGTCAAAATCAGTTACTTTATTGTGTCCTAACATTACTTTCGTAGCGTAGTTTACATAAGGTTCTCCGTAAGCTTTCGCAATAAATGGTACTGTTCTCGAAGCTCTTGGATTTGCTTCGATAATATAAACCGTATCATCTTTTATCGCAAACTGAATATTGATCAAACCAACTGTTTTAAGCGCTCTTGCAATTTTCACAGTATGATCTTTGATCTGCTGCATCACGAATTCTCCTAAGTTAAAAGGAGGCAATGTCGCATTACTATCTCCGGAGTGCACTCCACAAGGTTCGATATGCTCCATAATTCCTATGATATACACATTTCCATCAGCATCACAAATTGCATCCGCTTCTGCCTCGATTGCTCCGGCTAAGTAGTGATCTAAAAGCAATTTATTTCCTGGAATTGTTTTCAATAAATTGATAACGTGCTCTTCCAGTTCTTTTTTGTTGATTACAATTTTCATTCCCTGACCTCCTAATACATAAGAAGGACGAATCAATAATGGGAAGTCTAATGTGTCTGCAAGAGCAGAAGCTTCGTCAGCTGTTTCAGCAATCCCGAATTGTGGGAAAGGAATATGTAATTCTCTCAATAAGTCTGAGAAACGTCCTCTATCCTCAGCTAAGTCAAGTGCATCAAAACTAGTTCCGATGATTTTCACTCCGTATTTAGATAACTTTTCAGCCAGTTTCAAAGCCGTTTGTCCACCTAACTGAACAATAACACCTTCTGGTTTTTCGTGCTGAATGATATCATAAATGTGCTCCCAGAAAACTGGTTCGAAGTATAATTTATCAGCTGTATCAAAATCAGTCGAAACCGTTTCGGGATTACAGTTGATCATGATGGTTTCGTAACCACATTCTTTAGCAGCTAAAACTCCGTGTACACAAGAATAATCAAACTCAATTCCTTGTCCAATTCTGTTTGGTCCTGAACCCAGAACTATAATTTTCTTTCTATCAGTTACGATACTTTCGTTATCTACATAACGTTCACCGTTTGCTTTTTCGATTTCAGCCTCAAAAGTAGAGTAATAATAAGGTGTTTTTGCTTTAAACTCAGCAGCACAAGTATCAACCAGTTTGAATACACGGTTAATATTTTGATCCATACGCAAAGTATGCACTTCGCTTTCAAGACAATTGATCATGTGCGCAATTTGTCTGTCAGCAAAACCTTTTTGTTTCGCCTCAAGTAAAAGCTCTTTTGGAAGATTAGAAATTTTATAGTTAGAAATTTCTTTCTCTAAAGTATAAAGCTCTTCATATTGTTTAAGGAACCACATATCGATTTTTGTGATTTCATGAATACGGCTCAACGGAATTCCCATTGCGATGGCATCATAAATTACAAAAACACGATCCCAACTTGCAAAAGTCAGTTTCTCGATAATTTGTTCGTAATTTTTATATCCTTTTCCGTCAGCACCTAAACCATTACGTTTAATTTCCAAAGACTGAGTCGCTTTGTGTAATGCTTCCTGAAACGAACGCCCAATTCCCATTACCTCACCTACCGATTTCATCTGAAGACCTAAAGTTCTGTCAGCACCTTCGAATTTATCAAAGTTCCAACGAGGTATTTTTACGATTACATAGTCTAAAGTTGGTTCAAAAAGAGCCGAAGTCGATTTTGTAATTTGGTTTTGCAATTCATCTAAGTTGTATCCTAAAGCCAGCTTAGAAGCAATTTTAGCAATTGGATATCCAGTCGCTTTAGAGGCTAAAGCTGATGAACGAGAGACACGAGGATTAATCTCGATCGCTACGATATCTTCTTTTTCGTCTGGTGAAACTGCAAACTGTACGTTACAACCTCCTGCAAAATTTCCGATACTACGCATCATCAGAATAGCATAGTCACGTAATTTCTGGAATGTTGTATCAGATAACGTCATTGCTGGTGCAACTGTAATCGAATCTCCGGTATGAATTCCCATTGGGTCCATATTTTCGATCGAACAGATAATTACAACATTATCATTTTTATCTCTTAAAAGTTCTAACTCATATTCTTTCCACCCCATCAAAGCTTTGTCAATCAAAACCTCATGTATAGGAGAAGCTTCAAGTCCGCGGGTTAAAAGCTCATCAAAATCTTCTTTTTTGTAAACCACTGCCGCTCCTGTTCCTCCAAGTGTAAACGAAGGACGAATTACAAGCGGAAAACCAAATTCCTGAGCAATCTCTTTACCTTCTAAATAAGAAGTAGCCGTTTTTGCAGGTGCAGTTGGTACATTTATTTTTTCTAAAAGCTGTTTAAACTGCTCTCTGTCTTCAGTAATATTAATAGCGTTTACATCAACTCCTATTAATTTTACTCCAAAATCCTGCCAGATTCCTTTTTCTTCAGCTTCCAAACATAAATTGAGAGCTGTTTGTCCACCCATTGTAGGTAAAACAGCATCAATTTGTGGATGTTCTTTCAGAATCTCAATAATCGATTTTGTAGTTAAAGGTTTCAAATATACATGATCGGCCATTGTTGGGTCGGTCATAATAGTCGCTGGATTTGAGTTTATCAAGATAACTTCAATTCCTTCTTCACGAATAGAACGAGCAGATTGAGATCCTGCATAGTCAAATTCGCAAGCTTGACCAATAACAATAGGTCCTGACCCTATTATTAAAACTGATTTTATTGATGTGTCTTTAGGCATTTTATTTGTATTGTGTAGTTATATAAAGTACTTTAAAAAACATTCGTAGTCTATTCTAAACTAGAACGTTGCAGATTTTTTTACCGACAAGGTATAAAAAAAGGCGATACTAAAAAAGTAATCGCCTTATGTATGTTTATACAAACATTATTTTTTGTGTCTAGGCTCGCTAGAAACAGTTAATTTATGTCTTCCTTTTGCTCTTCTACGCGCTAGAACTTTTCTTCCATTCGCAGAAGCCATTCTGTCCATAAATCCGTGCTTATTTCTTCTTTTTCTTTTCGATGGTTGAAA
>Ga0116227_10000500_pt1 | contig 76475 bp, 73 predicted proteins | sample S1TSphgellanicum_FD_89693 | JGI IMG/M metagenome (GOLD analysis project Ga0116227, IMG submission 89693) | Host-associated microbial communities from peat moss isolated from Minnesota, USA - S1T2_Fb - Sphagnum magellanicum MG | ecosystem: Host-associated > Plants > Peat moss > Unclassified...
ATCATATGTCCATAGGCAAATGGTATTTTGAATAATAACACCACACATAAAATTCATGGTTGTGGAAATTGTGAGCCATACCGACACAACCATGTGCGGTAGTCTCATTTTTTAAGAGTTGCATCAGGGTTATTTGAGTGGGGTAAGGTTATTAGGGGCTTTTAGCAACTTCATAAGGAGTGATGAATGCGTTTGGTGTGTGGAAGGGTTGTTTCCTTTTATGAAATGTGTTAGTGATGAATAACGTGTTGGGTTAGTTCTTTTCTTCAACAAAAAGTTGGTGGGAACTTTGTTGCGTAATTAGGGGTGAGAAATTTTTAAAGGGTTGGGGGTAGAAATAGACACCAGAATTCGCGGTGTTTAGCGCAACATTGGTCTTGTTTTAGTATTTAGTGAATAGCAACGATGTTAGAAATTCTTGAAGCAGTTAAAGGGATGTTAATGGAAGGTCCAATAGAAATAAAACAGTCTGCAAGCCGTATGAACATAAGGTTAATTCGAAACAATTTAACAATGAAATAGATAGTGTGATAGTGTGCGAATGACTACAGGAGTTTCATAACGATTAAAACATTTATTTAGAATAGGGATAAGCTCAACAAGGAGCTTCGAGTACATGTAAAATCTTGGGCTATGCCATAATGGTAGTTCATAACTGCAGGAAATCAAAGATGCATCGAATGGTGCGAACTAGTGCGAACTAGGTAGTCCGCCTTGCTATTAGGAGGCAGTTGACGAATCGGACCGCGCAACCAGCAATAGTGTCCAATGCCGGAAATTGAAGACCATGTGAAGATAGAAGTATATTCAGTTTCGTAACAACCTTCACAAATGGTCTTAGATTCATCACTAGAAGCGAGGTCGACTTGCAATAAGATCACTAGAGTGCGAGAGTTCGGAAAAATACGATAATATTAAGCTTGAGGGGGTTCAATTTCAAGACAAGCATGCACCTCTCGAAGTTCGGGTTCTTCATCGTGAGGATGCTATGTTAGGGTCAAATTTAGAGATGATTTCGGAGACGGTTCTTCATTCGCCTATGCGGTTTGGGGCCCGTAAGATGTGACCATGCACGACGCCATAATTTCAAGGAGAGGAAAAATGTCAGATCTTCAATCAAAATCAAATTGACAATGAAGGTGTGAAGGATTTGTTACATTGAGGTGTGCAGTCATAATTTATAAATCAAAGAAAAAGAAAGAAAGGCGGGAGTAACGGCTTAGAACCATGGTAAAGTAAAATCGTAAGGTCAAAGGAAAAAATTGAAGGTTTAAGTAAAGTTTGTTGGGGGGAAAATGGGAAGAAGTGAAAAGGTGTTTTTTCCTTTACCTTCCATTGGCCACCAAGCTTGGAACATTCCATTGGCCACCAAGCATGGAACATTCCATTGGCCACCAAGCATGGAACATTCCATTGGTCACCAAGCATGGAACTTTCCATTGGCCACCAAGCTTTGGATCTACCTTCACCTCTTTTCTCCTTCTCTTTAAAAGGCGGACTGGGATCATTGGGAATTATTTCTTTCCCTGGACATAATTTTCAATTCAATCTTGAATATTTGTTCTCACAAGCTTTTTGAGGAGGAAAAGAATGATTAGTCTTGGTAGATGGGAAAAAGAAAGGAAGTAGAATGAAAATCTTGTAATAGTTTTGGAAGAAAGGAAGTGAGTAGTGATAGTATTGGGAGGTTGGAACTTTAGAAAAGATCTCACAAACCCTTTCGGGTTTGGTAATATAACTCCTTACCGGTTTAGCTGCAAAGCTTAAAATTTGGTAACAAGTTGTGCTTTGTAGTTAACTTTTTAATGAGCTAAAGCAAGCCGGATTTGAATAACCTATGTGTTAGAAACAATATTTCAAGTGACTAGTGATTTGCAGCCAAGTTGAACCGACTGCCTTCATAAAACCCTCTCGGGTTTGGTAGCATAACTCCTTACTGGTTTAGCTGCAAATCTTAAGATTTGGTAGGTTGGTGCACCTTGTAGTTTGCTTTCTAGTGAGCTAAAGCAAGCCGGATTTGAATAACCTATGTGTTAGAAACAATACTTCAAGTGACTGGTGGTCTGTAGCCAAGTTGAATTATCACCTTTGTAAAACCCTTTCGAGTTTCATAACATAACTTCTTGTCAACTTAGTTGCAAATCTTAGGATTAGTAGCAAGATGTGCCTTGTAATTAGCTTTCTAATGAGCTACAGCAAGCCAGATTTGAATAACCTATGTGTTAGAAACAATATTTCAAGTGACCAGCTATGTTGGACATGGTGTTAAATCCTTAAACATTGGTTTAAATGAATGACAATTTGACATAAAGTCCTAGAATGTGGAATGTGTGAGCTTGAAAAATATATTTATTAGTTCTAATCGTAAATGATGCATAAGAGGTAAGTCACTTAATTTTAATTACAAACGCATTCTAACATTTAAAAATACATTTGCATTTTTCCTTCATTGGTAGCATTTGTGCTTTCAAGCATAATCACTTTGTAAAACCGGGAGCAAAGGGATGGAAAGTCGCCTCATAGAAATGTCTCCATAAAATTGGCATATGGTCACATTAAGGAAATTTTCCTAGTGTTTTCCATGTACCAAGCCTTAAGAAAAAAATGTTTTTTGCTAAACAACTTGACAAATTGAAGGGGAAATTTTGATTAAGAATGGTTAATGTGTTTTAAAAAATGCATGTGGCCATCATATTGCTACATGCAATGTGGACATAGATCTCTACAAATTAAGTGTTACAAACAAAGAAACCATACATTTTATTGCAATTCTAGTTATAACTATTATCAATAATGCTAAGTTGTGGCATTTATGCCTAGGACATATTGATCAAAACTAGCTAAAACAAATCTAGCTAATGGGAACTATAATAGACTCATTCAATGAAAAAAAAAGGTCAATGTGTAAATCATGTATTAAAGGAAAACAACAGGGTTAAATTTCCCAAAGGGCCAGCTACAAAGGCAACTGACATTTTAAATATGGTTCATAGTGATATATGTGGACCACTGAACCTTCCTACACACATTTGAAATCAATATTTCATTACATTTGTAGATGGTAAATCTAGATACACTAATCCTAGTGAAGCACACTCAAAGGTTTCTGGCATGAGAATCTTTGCTTTAAGAAGCAGACGTTTCAATTGTTCTTGCAGGTAAGATTCACGTCAAAAAAATCCTTATCATCTAGATCATGACAGGCTATACAAGTTTCTACTTGTGAATGGTTTCTGTGATTGGTGTAGTTCAAACCTCTTATTCATGAGGATGATGAATCAGAAGAAGAATCAAATTCCTCTGAACATGGAGTAGGCAAAGACGTAGAAGACATTTATAGGGAATAATATCAAGTATCCTACTACCCTACTACCACACAAGGAAGGTCTGAGTGGAGGGAAGGGATCACAACATAAACGCCCAAGAACCCTTGCAGGATTGTGCACAGAAAGATCTGTAGATCTATCCAATCAAAAAATGCAACAGGATTAGTTTCATGTCTCTTAGAGCACCTTATGAGTCTTCCATAAAGCAGACTCAAAGGTTTGTAAGCAAAAACCCATGAAGTATATTTGACTACACATTGGGACAGGTTGTGGAAGATGGCATGTAGAGCACTCATACTGACAAAACCTTCTTATCTTCCTAAGATTTAGAACATACAGAACTTTGTAAAAGACACACTCAGCATCTGGGTCATCAGAAACTTTCTATTGCTGGTGGAAGTATATATGGCACATCCAATCTTTGCACCTGAACCTACAGTGGGTTTTGTTGAAAAGATCACAAAATAGGAAATTTGTTCCTGATGTGGGTGTGCAATTCGTTGATTTCTACACTCATCATGATAAAATGGGAAAGAAACACCTTCACAGATGTCCTCATGATAGGCAACCTGCTGCACAATTTTTGTTTGGACATCAAACTATAACATCTGAAAAAGCTGAGTGAGCTGCACCTTCAAAGTTTGATTATATTTGTTGCTGCATGGAACTTCGTTGGAATTGTGAAAAAAAGTCTGCTTTAGGTCCAGGATCACTGGGCCCCACCTTGCTCAAGGCAATATCAAAATGATGAAGCTGAACTTCTTGAGCAGCAATATCCTCCTGCCCAGTACACATACATGATATATGAATCTTCCACAAATGAAAATACAAGAGCAAATGCTCATGTAGCAGAGAGTCAACAACAAGGAGCTACAGGGGAGGAGAAAGAATTACTTCCAATGCTGCTAATGCAGCCTCGCGACAAACCCCTGTGATATCTGCACCTGTGTAGGATGGGGTACGAGCAGCTAGAGCAGCATAGTCCACATCAGGTGCACATGGTGTATTGTGCAACTGTATCTGAAATATCTGCTGCCTTGCTGTCTCATTTGGTGGCCCAACATACAACAGTCGGTCAAATCGCCCTGCTCCATATGCATAACATCACATATTATTATAGCCCACATAGCAGGATTGTAAGGCGGAGAAATGTATTTATAACATGTTCACATTGTTTCTCTAATAATCTCTTTCAATGAAGAGAAAAACATAAAATCATAGACTTGAAAAAAAACCATAAAAGACCAGGTTTACAACAAAGAGATGTCAATCCCAGGGTACCTGGGCGCAGAAGGGCAGGGTCAATTATGTCAGGACGGTTTGTGGCAGCTATAACTGCCACACCTTTAGTAGATTTCAATCCTGCAAGCATGGCAAAGTAGATAACCATTCTCACAACCCATTGCTCATTCTCTGATTCTCTGATTTTCAGAGACTGCAATTCCTATGGGATTGCATAGGATTGCTTAATGCTTCCAAGCTTTTGCTACAATCTTTGGCTGTGAGCAGATTTGTTTACATCAAAAGTGCCTAGTGGAACACAGCTCCATGTACTGTGACAAAGAGCAGTCAAATTTAGTTTAAGATCACTTCAAAACAATCTGATAGGTCTCAGATTTGAGTTGGAACCTGGGTGCATAATATCTTTTCTACTTTGGACAAATTTTGGGTGAAACTGGATTGGAAAACCAAACAGGTAGAGAAAAAGATTAGAGAATATAGCAAATAGAATAACACACCATCCATTTCAGTGAGAAGTTGACTCATCACCCGGTCACCAACAGAAAGTCCATCACCATGACCAGTATCCCGTGCAACAGCGAGCCCATCAATCTCATCAAAAAACACAATTGATGGTGCAGCTGCTCTGGCTCTTGCAAAAAGTGCCTGTACTGCCTTCTCTGACTCACCCACCCATTTACTAAACAGTTCCGGACCTTTCACAGCAATGAAATTGAGGCCAGCTTCTGAAGCAACAGCCCGTGCTAGCAAGGTCTTGCTGCAGCCCGGTGGACCATATAGAAGGACACCCTGAGGTGGTTGTGCTCCAATTCGGGTGAAAGCAGTGCTATGCTTCTGTGGCCACTCTACTGCCTCCTGCAGCTGCTGCTTCACCTCCTCCTGCCCTCCTATGTCACTCCACCGCACTTTTGGCACCTCCAACATCACCTGCCTTTCCAATTTGCTGTGGGGCTTCAGCAACACACCATAACAAGTTCACAGAAGAGAAAGCCAACACAGCACTCTGGAAAGCAGCAACTGACCTCAATGCCAAATTGAACTTAATCCCCTGGTGGTTGATCAAAACATATTACTTGCTTTCTATGCACTCAACCAACAGAGGACCTTCTCCATTCTCTTGCAGGTTTAATCACACAATATCTTAGTGGACTGCTGTTAGCTCAGGCAGGATGATGCTGCTCACCTCACGCATTGCACTGGGTCTGACCCTTGTCTTGGCTACTTCAAAGTCTTCCAGTGTAACCTCCAAAACAAAATGCTGATCTTTTGGGTATTTTGAACCACTCTTCTCATCCAAGGATGCTACTTCCAGTTGAGTGCACAAGGAGCTCATGGAGTCTTGTCTTCTGGACTTTGAAAAAATGATGGAGCGCCGAAGAGCAGAGAGGGCAGCTTCATGACAGAGTGAAGCAAGGTCAGCTCCCACAAAGCCATGTGTACCAGCTGCAAGCTCCTGCACTTCACTAACACACAGTGTGTGCTTCATTTCACAGAGCAGTGCCTCAAGTATTTCCTGTCGCCCCTGTGGGGTTGGAACTCCTGCCATTGAGATCCATCATCAGAGACTCAATAGTAATTAATATTGACATCTTGGCATAACTTAACAAGCTTTTGGGGCAGACTAAATGGAATCCCAAATGAACTTGCAAAGCTGGAACTGCTAGTCTAGATATGTGCAGAAACCCAAGCCCCAGACTCTTCCTCTTCAGACAAATGGGAGAGTGCAGCTCAAGCAGATGAATTGCCTATTACCTATCTCAAGTTCCCGGTCAAATCGGCCAGGCCGACGCAATGCTGGATCAAGTGCATCAGGCCGATTTGTGGCAGCAATCACGAAGACACGCTTCTTGCCACCCTCATCCATCAGTTTGAGTAAAGTCCCCACTATACGCTGTGCCAACTCTTCACTGCCATCCTTGCGTTCAGGTGCTATTGCATCCACCTCATCTATGACCACCTTCAGCCAATATTTGTCAGCATCTTGCTATCACAGGAATTCCTGCCTCACTGAGCCTTGAAACCATCTGCTTGGTGAGTAGTCAAATGGGTAAGAGTCATTTACCACAGACGGGGCAGCCTGTTCAGCTGCTGCAAAGACTGCTCTCAAAGCCTGCTCACTTTCCCCATAAAACTGGCTTACAATGTCAGGGCCCTTGATTGCAAACAAGGGGACACCAGCTTCACAGGCAGCTGCTCTTGCTAATGTGCTCTTGCCTGTTCCAGGCGGTCCAAACAATAGTAACCCCCGTGGTGCCTGCAGGCCATACCTGCCTCATCAATAACACGGGCATCCAATTTAACGAGTGAATCAAGACATAATGCTGCAGTGAAGGACAGAAATGCTCCCACTGTAGAAGACATGTAGTCCAGGAAGGTGATGTACCGCATGAACAGATGAGAATGAAGAAGTGATAGATCCACAAGCTGTTTGATTGTTCTAATTTGGTCTGAAAGACCACCAAGAGCTGAGTACTTGACTTGCTCCTCCAGAACTGGAGAAACTTTTGCTGCAGCTATATCACCAGTTTCTAAACTTTGAACCTCAACTTTCTTGCTATCAAATTGTTTCTCTGGTATCTCCTTATTTGTCTGAGAAGGTGCAAGCAAAGTGATATTTGTCATGTGCCCAACTTTATACACAGAAAGGTGTGGGGGTGGCAAAAGGTCATTGATGTTCAGGTTTGGCTTAGCATCTTTGACACTGTCACTATCTGTGATATCTGAATCTCCACCTTTTGAAATACTGGAACTACGAGCATGAGTAACCACAAAGACACAGTCGCAGCCACATATAGGTAGAGTCACCAGGTTCCCTGGTAGTAAAAAGCGGCCACTCAGCCAACGTGCTGCAAAAGTTTGTAACAAAGCCTTCCCTTTCGTTGTTTCCTTGTCTAAAATGGACCAGACTGCTGCTATACTCCCAAGATCAGTTCTCCCCCTTTTGGCATTCTCTTGAATCAATGGTCCTGGGCTACTACTTCTGCCTTTTTTACTTCTGGCTGGAGAATGGGAAGGTGCCTTGCTCGATGATATCTCCTTCGTCTGCTCTGAGCTTCTGTCTTGGAGTGGTGAGTCTACAGTCCTGGTTCCCAACTTAGTTGAACTTGAAGTAGTTCTGATGACTTCTGGTCTTGGTGGTGAAAGTTGTGTTGTTGTATTGTCTGATTGTGATGGTGTGCACCAGCTCAGAGTCAGGTGTGTGCAGTTGAGGACTTCCACTGTTGATGACAATTCTCTTTGGTTGCTCATAGGTGGTTGCTGCTCTATCTGTGATTTTGTTTCACACAGATGAAACAGATTGAGCAGGATAGTTGAGCCCAATGAAGGGGAGCCAAGAGCAAGTCCAAGATGTTTTGACATTCTCACACCATAACCGACTAACTGTGATACCAGAAAGCACCCCCAAAAACCATATTTTAGCACATCAGTATAATAACTGTGAGAGGAGGAGAAATCAGTACAGAAAGCAATGCAGAGAGAGAATACAGCAAAAAACACATAGAGGTGTCAATATCTCTCACAAGGAGAAATCAATGGAACAAACCCCTAACCCTAAACCTCGTGCCAAAGCTTCTTCATAAGTGATAAGGAGTGAGGGTATAGTAGTGAGTTACCTTACGAGATGGCCAAGCAACTGCAATGACAAAGAAAATGCCTGGAGTGTTGCTTGATATACTCGGCAAAGAAAGCTTGTACTGCCTACCACAGAGCTCCATCAAAGACACCACAGAAGAAGAAGAAGAAGTGGATGATGTCTCTGTTCCACCACCTACTGAGACCTGCAAGGAACAATATCTGTCCATGCTCATTGCCTGCTTGTGTTATGCATCCATCGCGCAGTTTTGCTGAATTCCAGAGTTTTCTTCAGTTTGGATTCCTCGCACAAAAAAGACTGACATTGCTATTGACGACCAGGAATCCAACAGGCAACGAAAAAAAACCTCTCTAAAACCCTTGAGGAAAGAAGAAAAGAATCCTCGAGTGGCGGCAAAATGCAAACGAATAAAGAGCGGATTAGAGGACGCACCGCGACGAGATTTCCAGTGGAAACGGATGCAGACAACATGGCTTCCTCGGACATCCATAAGACAGCACCAGAGCCACTCTCCTTCTCCTCTACGCTCACTACACTACACCTCACAGCTCCGAGAGAATCTCCTCCCGATGCTGAAGGATTCTTGGACTCATTGTTACTGTCTTTGTTGTTGACGCCTTTCGTTGGAGTCTGCAGGTTCCCCAAGCTTCGCCGTGAGCCCGCCATGAGGGCACGAACAAGGGGAAGAAGAAGAAGAAGGGGGACAGGGTTTTGGTTGTGTGGTGGCGGACACCAAAATTGCACATCAAAAGAGTAATTCTTCACCAAAAGAGGAGCTGAAAAACTTTCCAGAATCTGTGACGGACAGCGAATTAGACTCCCAGCTTCCGCAACTCCTTCGAAACAGAGAAACCGTGCACAAATTCTTTTCTCCCGCTCCCTCCTCACGTCTCTCGACGTCGCTCTTGGTGTGTCTCTCTTCTGTCTCTCTCGCGCGCGCACTTGGGCTGCGGCTGTTGCGTTTTCCTACATCCCTTCCAAGAGAGTTTATCCATTATTCATCCTCTCTTCATCTACTCCAACGTGGGATGAATCTTGTTTTTACTTAACCTACGATGATGAAAAATCTAGGGATGTAAACCTAGGTGGATGAAACATCACGTGATGTGTAGGATGTGTGGTTTCTATTTTTGTGTTTGTTTGTTCTTTTGCAGGTTATGGACTTGTTAGTGTTTATGATTGATGGTGCTTGAGTTTTTTTTTGGTGCTTGTAGTGGGTGTGTTGTGTGTGGAGCAAGGTGTCTTTGAGGATTTTCTGTTTGGATGTCAATGAAGACGGGATGGTGGTAGAGCTTAAGAAGCAAGGATGTCAAACGCTTTAAGCAAGTAAATGTTTTTAGAAAAAATTTGTTTTGTGTGAATTGCATTCAAGTTATGAGACTTTTTTTTCTTAGTGTTGAAGGGATGAATGCCAAAAAAAGGACATTGTTTGTTTTTCCAAGGAGGTGGTTCTTTCCATTGTGTTGTAAACCTTTTAGGAAATGTTGTGTGGAATTATAGACCTAGTCCATGATCAAGGGGATGATGAAAGATGTAAGGATTTCGTGAGTGACCATCTTGGCAAAAGAGTCTATATGAGTGGGCATTGTGCTTAGTGGTTTAAGTATGTTGTTTAAAGGAAGAGAGTACCCATCAAACTAGGACCTCTCAATACATGTTCAAATTGTTCATTTGGGTTTTGTAAGGTTGTTCTAGTATGGGTGTTATAGCTACATTTGTCAAACTTCTTGAAGTTTGCCTACAAAATAGTAGGGATTTTTATGTTATTATATTAAACTTCATTTGTTTTACCTAAATTTATGGTTTTTATCTCGTAAGGGAGTTTTGTGATATGTTCCAGTGTGAGTGTTGTAGATGTTATATCAAGATATTCTATTGCAATAATTTATGTTATGTGTGGTTTGGAAATTGAGGGAAATTTTTGATGTGCTAATTAGGTTAGTTGATGATCAAGAGAATGAAATTAGAGTGATTTGACCCTTGTAGACCTATATGTAGTAGATTTCGTAGAAATAAAACATCTTTTTTTAAAGATTGTACACCTTTGTGAAATTGCAGGATGAATTTGTGGAGTTGCATGTTTTGTGTACATAGTTGATGTTGTGTTGTTGATGCATAGTCAATGGGCAGCTACGAACTTGTTATGCCCTTGTTTTTGGTATTAGAGCTAGTGACAATTTAAAGGAAACATTGGTAGGGTTATGAGATGATGGAGGAATGTTGCTATTGGAATGAATAATGGAACCACAATTTCAAATATTGACCAACATAATTTCAAAGGATATCCACCTCCAGGTACCTTGGTGATCTGCATTTTTTGTTTTGCCACAATTGAAATAATAGGATTTGATCCTAAAAAAGCAAGGCAAGGAGACCTTGCAATCAATGTGGCTTTGTTAGGGTTTTTCATTAGAACAACAATATGGTTGAAAGCTTTCATCATGATTGGGGTTGGGTTTTCATTAATTCAAGTAACTCCAAGTTTTTTCTATGTATCTAAATGGCCGTATCATTAAAAATAAAAGATCCCATAGATTTCATGAGAACCTTAATAACATTCCTAAATTAGGAAATATTTGGCTCCCTGTAGACCCACCATTTGTTGGGAGGATGTGCAAAGTTTTTCAAGCTTGAAGACAATAGCGAGTTTATGGAGGGAGATAAAATCATTAGAATAGAGCTTTCTAAAGCAATTATATATGTAGTAAATTGGAGGCTTTCCAAAAGTGGAGAAAGGATATTAAACTAGGTTATGTAAGTGCTAATGAGATAAATTTAAGTAGTAAGATAGAAGATAACTAGTTTTTTGTAATAGAGATTGAAAAGGAGCTCAAAGGTTGAACTCTGCAAAGATTTGAAAGGAAGAAATCTTTGTAACCAAAATGGAATGGAGTGCAATTGTTAGGCACAAGACAAAGAACTTATTGCAAATAAACCTCCTAACTCCCACCCATTTACCTTTCTACATCTAGAAATAAAAAAGCCACCCCCATATGCTAGCAACATTTGGGTTCTAACATTACCTATAGATTCTGATAGATGTGTCAAAATATATATACCTAAAATGGAAAAATGGTTTCAACTCAGGGATAGATTAATAAGATTAGAACATGTCAGTGTAACGTCTAAACTAATGAATTGGATGTTAGAAATTGATGGAAATAAATTACAATAGTGGGTTGAAAAGAATGAAGTCCATGTAGACTTCTATGTTTACCCTTATATGATTCATACATAAAAAGTGATAAAATTTTGAGATTAACCAATGTATACCTCATGACTAGTCCTAAGGGAATGGATGAACTATTATCGAGTAAAGAATTTGAAGAAATCTTGGATTAGACAGAGAGGTTGGAGATGGCATTTAAAGTTCGGGGTTATGATGAAGTGAAGCTATTTAAAATTGTTAAACTTAATTTGCGAGGTAAGGCTAAGGATTGGTTCAAAAAACTTCAACACGTTCTTGTAGATTGGAATGAGATGAAAACGAGCATGCAACAAAAGTTTGGTGCTATAGATCTTGATGAACTAAGGGTGAAAATGGATTCCATCAAGTAAAAGCCCAAATAGAAAGTACAATCATACTTTAACCCATTGGATAATTTATTTAGGAGAGGCATGATAAAGGATGATGAGTAGAAAAGGCATTTCCTTGCTCATCTATGGCCAGAAATTAGAAAATTATGTATGGTAAGGACATATGCAAATGTTGAAATGATTTTTGCAATAACCAAAAATGTTGAAAAAGTTCTTGGTGAGCTAGGTGAGACTCCATTTGAACTATTCAAGGAGGAACAAAAGGAGGGTATGCATGATGACACACTACTAGAGAAACAAGTATTTGCTTTGAATGAGTCATTCATCAACTTCTTTAAAGGAACATCTTTTGTTGATGGAACAATACCATTAGGAGTTAACAGTTCTACCATGTGTCAGATTTGTAAAGCTAGTGACCAAATAACCATTATATGCCTACATATTAGAGACTTGAAGCCAAAATGTGCTAGGTGTGGTCTAAGTACACATAAGATAGGAAAATTGTGGGGTGAAATGTGGATATTGTTCTAGTATGGACACATAGAAGATAGATGTTGGAAAAGAGGAAAAGATGAGAAAGCACTAGATCTATTGCCAACAATTACTTGGAGGTCCTAGTGGATGATGAAAACACCATGTTAGAAAAGTTGAATCGATTATGTGGTGCAAAACATGATGTGTCCATTGGAGCTAGAATTCCTAGGAAAAAATTGCATATGGAAGTTGCAGAAGGAGAAGCAGTTGAGGAGTGTGATGTTGAACACATAGATTTAGGCAAAAGTTCTATGGTAAGGTCCAAAATCCTTACCCATATCATTAAGGATTTCTTTGTCTCTTATGGAAACCATTTTAGCCATACCAGAAGAGTTGGAATCTTTGGAAAGTCTGATCAAATTAGTAAAGAAAAATCGGGATGAGGGATTGAAGTCTGTTAATTTGATTAAAGTTGAAGGACCAACTACAATAAGAAGGATTAACATCCACAAAAATCATCATAGGAAGACTCTTCATCTTCTAGTTCAAATAAACAACAATTTGTCAGAAGGGTGATGGACATTGGTGCATCCATGTCTATGTTGTTTATAGGTGTGGTATGAGGATTGGGAATAATGCATCTTGTTTCTAAATCCAAATCATACAAGACAACATTTGGGGTTATAACCCAAACATTTGGCAAATCAATGAACTACCTATGAAGGTTGGCAATGTACAATTTATGATGACATTCACGGTAGTGGATATGGGCAACTATGACATCTTACTAAGATTGGATTTTCTCATTAAATTAGGTGTGGTAATTGATGTGGAGAAATGTACAATTCAAGTTAAATAAGGCCCCAAAAATAATGTTTAAATTTTGCTATTGAACATGGTGAATGTGTTGCATCATGTCATTGGCCATAATTTCAACAATGATGAAGAAAATCAAGATGAATGATGCACCCTAACACTTTTTGAAAGACTCAAATGCGAATTCGAAAGTGAAAATAATGAAAGAAAAAGGAGTTGGGGTGCGTTCTTTAACTTGCAGCACTTTGGGGGTAGAAGGGCATGTTGGAGCTCCAGGATGGGGATTAAAACAAATGACAAGTAGTTCAATTATTCACACGGACTTGCACAAACCAAACAACAAGTTGGTTAGTGTGTGGTTGGAGCATTTTTGGTGCACAAACAAACCATGGGCATACATGGACTTATAAGATTCACCCCGGCCCGAACATAGGAGAAACCACCACCTTCCCCCTTATAGTATTCTCTATGATTAGCCACGGGAGCTGCATTCAAATGTAATTTTGTCTTGGGACTCCCAAGTTCGGAGTTCCGAAATTCCCAAAATTGGGACTCGTGGCACTTTGGAGGGCCATAACTTCTTGAATAAACGTTTGATTGAGGTGAGGTTTTAAGCAAAGTTGTAACCCTCATCAAGAGCTTTTCAAGGATATGTGACACGCCACTTACACGCACGTATTTCAAGGTGATTCTTGATTTTTAGTGGTCGAGAGTCACATTGGCACCTTGACTCTTGACCCTTTTTTTGACCATAACTTGTGTTTTAAACACTCAAATGGGTCATGCGAACCCATTTTAAACATCTAAGTTTCAAGATATTTTCAATGGTATAAGGAATTTTTCAATTCAATGAGTTTAGACCCCTGAAATATCTCTTTGAAGATTCGAGACTCCATAGGGATTCCAACTCCCAAAGTGGGAATCCATTCGGGAGTGTGTGGGTTCATTCCCTCACACTCTCGAGAGTGCAAATCTGATTCCCAAGTTGCACTATTGGCCTTGGTCACCAACCCAAAGCTAAGATTATGACAATGAAACCTTGAAACTATGGGGTTTTGGATATCAAGATCTTAAAGAAAATAAAGGGGTGTTTCATGTGTAGAACCATGATAAGGTATCATTAGATGATGAGACCGATAGTACCTCAGTTAATGATTCTCATGACGACACATAGGCTATATCAAATGATAAATAAACAAATTTGTTTATGAAAGCCTAATCAACAGAAGCAAAGGACTTAATTTATAATGGCTTTGAAAGTTTTCTACAAAATGACAATTTTGATCAATTTGTGGGTTTCATCTTAGAAGAGTGAATAAACGATGTATTACTTGGGGAGACCTATGATTCTAATGATTATGAGGATTGGTTGAAACGTCTAGAGTTCAAGATGAACTCATGAAAAATAGATAGTTTACATTTGCAAGATCTTCACATGATGTCTTCCATCTAGACATATTATTGTTGAAGATGGAGAAATAAAGTTGAAAGAGCCAGATAAGGTCAGGTGGGATGAAATCAAATCTAAAATCAATACAAATTCTAAATTGAGTTAGGAAAAAACCAAAAAATTATGGGAGTTGTTGGAGTAGTTCCCTAATGTGTTTGTTTGGCATAAATGAGAATTGGGATGTTATAAACTTGGAAAACATGTCATTGATAGGAAAGGTTTTCCTCCTTGTAGAACTTTTCCAAGTAAACTTTCTTTTTAGGAAGAAGATGAGGTGAAGGGGCAGATTCATGCTCTTGTTATATTTAAAAAGATGAAACCAAATACCTTTGAGTACACATGTAGGGTAACTTTGCTGATCAAGAAGGATAGTAATCGCTAATTTTGTGGAAATTACCGACCTTTGAATTTGTAAACTTGTCGAGATGTTTTTCCAATGCCACTAAAGTGTATTCACAATAAAAGGAGCCACTAGCACCGAAGACTCAATGTTTTGTAACGATTGGGTTTAATCATATTCTACACCATTCACTTTGAAATATATAGAAATTTTCACTTAACTTTTGGCAATGTTATCTATTTATATACTTTAATGAATTTCAAGTACAAAAAATCAAATGTGTAAATAAAATGATTATCCTTTGAATATAAGAAATGATTACATTTTTGAAATAAAATACACATCCCACAATTGTATATTAAATTGAATTTTACATTATTTGGAAAGAATTTTATCACATAAAATCATTTTTTAAACATAAAAAGTTGAAAATTGAACATAATTTATGTTTTCTTCAAAACAACATCATAGAGATCAATGAAATAAAATATTTAATTAATATTTTTTCCTCCATAAAATTTATCCATGCCTTTCACCATATAAAAATGAACAAGTTTTGTTAAAAGCACATCATCAAATTTTGTAATTTAAACGGTTGAAAGCACATTTGAACCAAATGTGTAAATATGTGTAACAAATAAGTTTTTTATTAATCTCAACTCCTTTTTCACTTTTAATCATCAATATGAATCTCTTATTAAATTTCGGGAATGAATGGTGCACATTTGATAAACAAAAAGGATGTTCAAATTTAAAAGCATTATTTGACGACTACATAAAACTGTTTTATGTGCATGAAAGGACCCTCAAAACTTAATGAAATGACTTTAAATTTGTGGAAGATCAAAATCATTAACAAATAAATATAATTGCAAAAAAAATAGTAATTTGAATAAATACAATACACAAACTTGTTTTTCAAAGTAGACATGGTACAATATCACATTGCATTTGACAACTACTTTGGTTCCTTTTATTGTGAATGCACCCATTAGTGGAAGATGTTCAGATTCAACTAGGCAAATCACAATGGTTTTTTGCATTGGACTTACAATTTAGGTTTTAGCAAATTAAGATGGCACCTAAAGGCATTTGTAAGTTTGCATTAATCACTAAATCATGCTTGTTTGATTGGATTGTCATGCCATTTGTCATGAAAAATGCTACCAACATTTTTTTTAGGAATATGACAAAAATGTTTGGCCCATATTTAAACAAATTCTTGAAAGTTTTTGTGGATGATTTGAATATCCACAACCTAAGTTGGGAGGAGCATTTGAAGCACCTATGATATTTTCTACTAAGATTGAGGGAAATTAATCTCAAATTCAATCTTGGAAATTATGGATTTGTTAAATTTAGTGAGTGAATCAAGAAGGTATGTAACCAGATTTAAGAAAAATCAAATATGTAACCAACTTTCCAGTTCCCATTTCAGTTATTAATGTTAGAGCATTTTTGGGATTGACAAGTTATTATAGGAATTACGTACATTGAAGGTTATTTTCAAATAGCCATACCTTTGTTTGACTTGATTAAGAAGGACACCACCTTTAAGTGAAGTCCCACCTATTAAAATGTTTTTGAGTTTTTAAAGAACACCTTAGTATCTCTTCTAATCATGGTTCACCTAGATTTGACCAAGGCATTCATCTTAAATGTGGATTGGTCTACATGAAAGGTGGGGGCTATTTTATTACATAAAGCCAAAAAGAATGAATGAGTAATTATGTATGGGAACAAAGGATTTTCTTTAGTCCAGAAAAAGTTCCACCTCATGGAGAGTAAATGTTATGCATTAATGTGGGGCATCATGCATTTTAGACAATATTTGTATCACAACCATTTCACACTTAAGATTGACAATAAGCCTCTAAAGTGGCTAACTATACTGTCAAATACTTATGGCAGAAGAAGAAGATGGATAAATACACTTTAGGATTTTAGTTTTAAGATTTTGCATTGTGTAAGATCTAGACACAATAATGTAGATGCGCTTAGTAGAAATCTTTTGATGTTGTTGAGGAAGATGAGGATGCAAGTATTGAAATTTAGGATTGCAAGGTTCTATGAACCAATAGTATTAATGATGAGATCAACTAGATGGGGTGAAGGAGTTCCAAGATAGGCATAACATTATAGCAACTTGGGAGACAAGGGAGGTTGAACCATCTATTCATGGTAGAAGCTAAAGAGGTGGATGCAGATTAGTATGGTGAGGGGCAAGTTCAATGCTTGATTGAATTGGTTGAAAAACCTTTTGAAAAATATGAAGGTTTTAAGCTAAAGAAAAAAAAGACAGAATTGGTGGGATGTAGGTTCTCATCGGGAGCCGATTGAGCAAGCCTAGGCCATGGTTGATGAAGAAAATGATCTAAAGGATATGGAAAAAGGTCTAGTGATTGGGAAAATGCGAAAAACATGGAAATATGGGAGGACCATATGACCATGTTGGTGCTTAATGGCAACCAATTACCTCCAAAATGTGAAGAAGGGGAGAAATCCAAAGTGAGTATGTGCATTCAACAATATTATTGAGCAATGAGAACTTGATGTTTAAAAGTCTAGTTCTTGATAGACCAAATGAACATTGGCAATTAATTTTGGATCTACACAATGAATTGGACTTTTTTGAAGGAAAGACATTTAAAAAAATTAGTATGCACTATTTTTGGCACAACAGGACAGAGGAAGTTAAAGATGTGGCGCATTCTTGCAAATCATGTCAACTTGTGAAAAGTACAAGAAATATCAAGTCAAAACCTGAAAAATTCAAAAGCATTCCCATTTAGGATCAATTTTATAAGGTTGCACTAAACACAATTGGGCCTCTTCTTGAGACGAAACATGGCAATAAATATGTGTTAGTGGCTATTGACCATTATTCAAAATGGTGTGAGGCTAAATCAATAGTTGATCATGATGCAAAGACAACTACTAGGTTTTTGGAGGATGAAACCATTTGTAGGTTTGGTGTGCCAAAATATGTTCTTATCAACAATAGTTTTAAGTGGTATGTTGAATTTGATCAATTGTGTAAAAGCTATGGCATTGTACATTAGTACACTTCACCTTAGTGGCCAAGGTGCAATGAAATGGTGGAAAGACTGGTCAAAACTCTTAAACATGGACTCACAATTTTGTCTACCGATCTTGAGCATGCATAGGACTGGGACAAACAACTAACCAAGATTATGTTTAGATATAGGTGTGGGGTACAAGCGAAAACAAAATTCTCTCCACATATGTTATTAGCAAGTAGGATTCCCTAGTTGCGAATTGACAACTCTTTGATTCTTTTGGTTCAAACCTATGATGATGATGATGATGATGATGATCTTGCTGCTATTGCAACATGGATATATGATTGGCAAACTATAGTTCATTTCAAGAATGCATGGAAAAGTTTCAGAAAACATTTGTTAGGCCCAAGTCAAATAGAAATGGGCATATGCTTTTAGGAAAAACAAACAGATGTTTTTGGGGTTTAAGGAAGGGGAAACTATTGTAAAGATGAAAAAACTAAGCAAGAATAAATCACTAGCATCAAGTTGGGAAGGTCCCTTTATATTTGTAAGGTATTTGGATGGTCATGGTTTTTTGCAACAAGATGAAGGAGGAAGGATCTATGTGGTTAAGGGAGAGGATGAGAAGCTCAGGGAGAAACCTTGGAGGGATTTGCAATTGTTCCATGCTACAACTACCATGTGAAGATTAAAGGATTTAGTCTATTATGTAAGGGAGACATTACATTTGTGATGAAAAATCTAGGGATGTAAACGTAGGTGGATGAAACATCACATCAACACTGAAAGCAAGATGACAAACTCTTGATGGTTGATGGTGATGGGAAGTGATGTGTGGGATGTGTGGTTTTTATTTTAATATTTGTTTGTTTTTTTGTAAGTTATGGACTTGTTACTATTTATGATCGATGACACTTGAGTTTTTTTTAGTGCTTACAATGAGTGTACTGTGTGTGGAGCAAGGTGGATATGAGGATTTTCTATTTGGATGTCAATGAAGATGCAACGGTGGTAGAGTTTAAGAAGCAAGGACATCAAACATTCTAGGTAGCTAAATGTTTTTAGAATTTTTTGTTTTGTGTGGATTACATTCAAATTTTTAAGGTTTTTTTTATTATTAATGTTGAAAGGATGAATGTTTGAAAAAAGGACACTGTTTTTTTTTCCAAGGAGGTGGTTCTTTCCTCTACGTTGTAGACCTTTCAAAAAATGTTGTGTGGAATTATAGACCTAGGTCCATGATTAGGGGGGTGATGAAACATGTAGGGATTTTATGAACAACCATCTTGGCAAAGGAGTCTATATGAATGGGCATTGTGTTGGGTGGTTTAAGTATTTTGTTTAAAGGAAGAAAGTACCTTACAAATTGGGACTTCCGAATGCATGTTCAAATTGTTCATCTAAGTTTTGTTGGGTTGTTTAAATATGGGCATTGAATTTGTCTATAGAATAGTGGGGATTTATATGTTATTCTATTGAATTTCATTTATCTTGCCTGAATTTGTAGTTTTTGTTTGTTAAGGGATTTTTGTGGGACGTTCCAATGTGGGTGTTTTGTTGCAATAGTTTATGTTATGTGTGGTTTGGGAATTGAGGGAAACTTTTGATGTGCTAATTAGGTCAATTGATGCTCAAAAGAGTGAATTAGAACAATTTGACCCTTGTAGATCTATATGTAGTAGATTTCATAAAATTAAAACATCTCTTTTTAAATATTGGACACCTTTGTGAAATCACATGATGAATTTGTGGAGTTGCATGCTTTGTGTACATAGTTGATGTTGTGTTGTTGATGCATAGTCAATGGGTAGTTAGGAGCTTGTTATGCCCCTATATTTCATTACACTACTATAGATGACAATAAATTCATCAATTGATGAAAAAACATGAATTGATTTTGTGAAAATTAAGTTCTATTCAAATGAAAATATGGAATGAAATCATTTGCATGCAACTTCAATTGAAAATATATCTAGTTGAATAGAATTTAAATTATTAAATTGGATATATTACATTGAATTCGATTAAATTCAACAATTGGATTAAGATTCAATTGAAGAAAAATGAGACGCAAATTGATGAAAAAAATATTGAAAATTTATTCATGTTCAAATATATAGTGGTAACAAAAGGGATTTGGAAAAAACACATATTTAAAAAGAAAAAAAATCCATGCATTTTTATTTGAGAGTGTGTTAACATATTCCAATTTGAAACCATCCAAATGACAACTAAGGTAGAACAACCCATGAGCGATCATTTAAATGTTTAGGGTAAGCCAAATCCAACGAAAAGGCTTTATTGTTTTTAGTGTCCAAACAAACTTGAACCCTTCATATTGGCACACATAACACACTAAAAATCGTCAAAAGTGAATTAGAATTGAGAAAGTTATGTCCCCCCAAAGTAGAGGGGGTCAAGAATGCAAAAAAATAAATCGCCAAATGCTACAAAGCCCATTATTGGTCACCCAAGAAATTCTTTGTATGTTGTTTTATCATTGATTAGAGTTCAAAAATGATTGGTAAAATTGAAGGTGGTGCTCCTATAACATTTTAAATCATTTTGAATGAATAAAAATTAAGAAAGTTAGAAGCTTTGAAAGTAGGAGGGGTTTGAAGAGAAGAAAAATGGAAAAAAATGAGTTTTGTGAGTTGGAAAGCTTATTTTTCTTCTTGTTATTTCCTCATTACTCATTTTCCTTTGCACTTCAAAAACGATTTCTCGAGCTCAAGGTAATGCTCCTGTAACATTTTAAATCACTCAAAATGAAGCACATATGAAAAAGATCTAAAAAAATGTTTGATGATAGGGTAGTGATTGATGATGGGCAGTTCTACGCTACAACTTATGAAATCTAAAATTGTCCTACCATAAAATGGTATTACTACTCCCTGTCACATAATCAAAAGGAACATCAAACACTATTATGGTGTATGACCATCTATCACCATAATAGTTTTAAGGAATGTCCACTTACTTGGGTGGCTCCTTTGATTGAGTTTTTACCCAATTATAAATACTTACGTACCCACCCACCCATGACATGCCTACCCACCATGACCTCCTACCTACCTAAATATTATACATTTACACAAATGTACAATATATATATATATATACTCCATATAATACATGTTGGTAAGGGAGATTGAACCTTGGTCTCCTTGGTTTCACACTAATGTTTTGGCCATCAAACCACCACACCATTTTGTAAAACAATCCAATACCGATCAAATGCATTTAACATGTTTCTTTGAACCTTAATGAATTTTTTTTGTTAATATATATAACAACATTTGAACTTTAATTTTTTTCACAAGTAGGTAAATATATATGTGACTAGGTAGATAATAAGTAGGTAGGATGTAAGTAGGTATATGTTAAGTAAAAAGGTAGGCACTTAGTACGTAAGCAGTTTAGTAATTAAGTATAACAAGTAGGCTATCTGACCAAATTAATATGGCCAATTTGGTTAACCATGGCCATTCAATATGGTTGATTTGATTAAACCATGGGCATCTTGATGGACCATTTCAAAAATTTGTCCTTTTTAATTAGATGTATAACTTAGTTCACTTGGTCAAAATGATCACTTTAATCGAAAGAACCAACCAAAATAACCATGTATGTTTCATGCCCATGCCTTTAGTCCTAAATCAATGTAAACATCCTTTTGTTGAATGCGGAAATTTTATAATGAAATTGAACCTTTTGAAAAATCATGATTTCTTGTAGTGTTATCTGTTAGTAGTTTTTTTTTTGGGGGCCAAGGTTAAAAAAGGAGGTGCAAAAATACATGTGAAAAAAAGTTTCCCATGCCAAATCTATAAGGCAAAACATATTAAAACCTCATGTTTATTGCAACCATTGGGAGTCCTTGATACCAAATGTGAATCCATTAATATGGATTTTATCCTAGGGTTGCTTAAGAACCAAAGATCATTAAAAAAACATGGGTAAAATTTAAAATTAAATAATCCCAAATAAATAAATAAATTATGAAATACAAGATTGAAAATCCTTGATCCCTTGATATGAGAGGAATTGTGGCCAACGATAAGAGTTTCGTGAGCTAGGTAGTTTTTATAAATTATAAAATGTGCATAAGTGGCAATAGGACTACCTTCCAATATGCCTAAGTGGCTTTTGAGGTGAGTTTAGAATATGAATAGGTGGCTTCTTTGTTAGTTGTTGACAAACTTAATTCAATCCAAGTGGGTCCATAGTGGTAATAAAAAAATTCATGAAAATTAAGTCCAACTATCACCCCAAAAAAACATGTGCAAAATGTGAGTACATGGATAAAATAAAATAGTTGTTCAATCAACCATACATTACATTAACATAAAAAGTAACAAAATCCATAATGTGGTGTTAAAAAGAAATTGAAGTCCCAAACTCACAAAAAACATAAAAGCAACCACAAGTTCAAACATGCACAAATCACAAACTTTGAAGGGGAATTGAATGTTATTCTAATATCATTTTGTCAAATGCAATTCAAAATCTCACCCACCATATATGATTCTTACAAAACTCATAATGAAATATTAATTGATTCACCAATGACTGAGGCTCCAAGGCTAGACTTGTGATTGTCCTGATAGTGACTTACATTTTTTTGCTTTGTTATAACTAAATTGAGATTTCTAAGCTCCAAAATATTAATATTAGTGGAGCTACTTTGAGTTGTCTTTAAATATTAAGGAGGACAATTTTTTGGTTCACCCCTTTCTCAATATTAATCTTAATTAAAAACAATCATGATTTCAAAATTTAATACACATCAGTTGTAATTATCACATCATTGAGTAAGGCTTGACCTTCTAATAAGAGTTTTTTGTGTTTAGTTGCATGTTATTAAAAAACTTGTGTGTTGCTTAACATGATAGGAAGTTTTGGGCAATTTTGGGTAGTTGTGTGCAACATTGATGTGAAAGTCAACAAGAAGTTATGCTACCAAAAATTTCATCATTTTGAAAACAAAATTTGAATTAGATTATGGAATGCCAAATGTTCCTAATCACAATCTCAAACTATCTAAGATTTTTGTTTTCCCTAAAAAGGAGGAAAATCAATATTGAATGGCCAAGTTTGACCATCCATGTATTCATTCATTTCAACTTCATTTTTGACAATTTTTTTCCTACATGATTCATATGCATGCCTTTAATCCATCACCAAATTTTTACAATCCAAGTCTTCAAAAATTTGCAATTTTGAAAGTTGCCCAAAATTAGAAAATGTAAATTTTCAATAATGTCAATTTTATATTTTTCATCCAAATATATATTTTTTCCTAAAACATTTAACTTGAAGTCCTCCACAATTAGCTTGAAATTTTCCAGAATTTCATTGAGTCAAAATCTCAAAATTCCAACATTTTGCATGACTTTAAAATGCATGTGTGAAGGCTAGTCCACTTTTTGGCAGACCTTCAAACCCAAATGAAGATATTGCCAATTCAAATAAACTTTTGATGTTAGTGAAAATTGATGCAATACAAAACTTGTTCCATAGCAAGAAACATTTATCACAATCTTCATCTCAAAAAAACATGCATGTGTCCAAATTTCAAATGTTTCCCTTTTGAATGGAGATTAACTTCTATTTCCATGGCATAATGAATAAAAAAGGTATGTTTCACACATGAAATAATACAATTAATTGGAAAGGAAGCTTATTCTTTCCTCCTCTTTTTGGGCCCCACTCTGAAAGGAAATAATGAAAAACCCACCATTAAACCCTTGATTAGTGTGTCAATAATGTTTGAATTGTGATTGGCATTTAATTATTTTGGTGTTTTTGGAAGATTAATCTTGTTAATCTTTTGCAAATTGGGTTCTAATTTTTGTGTGACTAATGGATTTTTCATTTCACAACAAAGTGAAATGATGGGTTTCAACTTCATTCATGATTGTGATGATGATAGTCACAACAACTACATTTTAAAAATTTCATTACTATCATTGTTGTTGTTGTTGTTGGGATGAGATTCTTTTTCAAAGATGACTGAAGTTGCAAGAGTAAGCACACGATCAAAGTAAAGTGGGTTCTTATGTTGTCCATGAATGTTCATGAGTATGTCAATCACAACTGAAGGTCTTTTAATTGCACATGCTTCTACAACTTTACATACACCCTCCTACACACACACACACACACACACACACAATATACATGTGTTTCTCAATTAATTCACAACTTGCCCAATTACTTCACAACTTTAGTTGGAAATTGAAGAATTGTTGGATTTCATGTAGATGTAGAGATTTCATTTTGCAAATTTTGTACCTGGATTTGTTGATCCGGGTCATCCATATGAATTACTAGAAATGAAAGGAAGTTTTTCACCTAAAAACCCACATATGCACAAAGCCATGATGTTAGAATTGAAATGTAATGCTTTCGAAGTGGTGGTGCACAATTCATTCATGAGGCATTCACCATGATGTTCACATGTTTTCTTGAAAAAATCCACATATGTACAAACTTGTGTTAGAATTGAATTTCACACATAAAATAAGTGGTGGGTTGTCATGCTATCTATCCATTGATAATTGGCATATCAATTATATGCTCACAATCTTTCTTCTTAGTTATGATTGAAGGAATTAGTAACCTCAAAGTCATTGAAAGATGAAGGCATGGTGGTGAAGAAGGCTATTATGGCAGGCAAAATCCCAATGCGCACATTGTCATTGCTATCATCCATTCGCTTCCTAAGATTCTTCACTAAATCGCTTCGTTCCTCATCTATCACATGGATGTAGTCACAATAAAAGGAGCCAAAGAACTTATTGCATGCAATTTATGTGATACCTTGTCTACTTTAAAACAACTGTATATGTTATTTAGATGGTCCAAACATCTTTTCCAAAATTGTGTTGATATGCTCATGAAGTTACAATCATATGAATTTGTACTTGTTTCATTGTGTTGTGAGAAACCTTTTACATACACAAAGCAATTATAGAGTTTGGCTACAACACACTTGTTCATTATCAAGTGGGAATGTTTTAGTTTGAAGGCAAAAAAATTTGCTCAAACAATATTACACAATTTGCATCTTCATAGGGCATAATTTTCCAACACCTAATCAATGATTTGTGCACCTACAGATCAAATGGTGCAAAAAAAATGCAACTTGTTTTTTGTGCCTAATCCTAGAAGCCTGGAATTTGGCAAGGATGAGAGGAGTTTGGGTTGCATACCAGTGAGGATATTGCCTGCAATGCGAAGGAATTGATGCACGACATGGGCAGTGACAAGACGGATATCAAGAAAATAGTCTTCATCAAGACACGATTTTGCAACTGCCATAAAGCCTTGTGGCATTCGCATCACTTCTGCCATTTGCTCCTATCCCAGAAAATTAAGTAGAAACTGAATCCAATTTGCCTCAATGGATTATAAATTATCAGTAGGCTAATTGCTCATGTTGGGGCACACATCCAACAATCACAGAAGCAAGATGTACTCTATGTAAGAATTAATTTCCTCATCTTCATCAAGCATACAATAGCTTAAATCACGTTCTCACAATTCTCTTACAAATTGATGCTAAACAGCTTCATGGAGTCTAGTAAAAAACAGGCCTCAAAGATCTTCACTTAATGAAAGATCTTCACCACTTTGAAACAATTCTTGTGCTGTCCTTTTTACCCACCTTGGTGCAGAGATCTCTTCTCAAAAATGTGCCAAGTGCAACCATGGCAGCATGCCGGATAGCAGCTGCAGTCTGCCCTTGCACCACAAAACACATGATTTGTATCAAGATACTCCAAGGCTATGTATGCAAAAATATTTTTTCCTGCCTTTGGACAAAACAAGCAAACATGGAAACATAAAAAGGCAGAAAACCAATTGTATGGCCACCAGTCTGGAGGTTGGATTGATGGCCACCTCGGGGTACAGATAGATGGTCACAGAATATAATCAACAACTTTTGACAATTGTAAACTTGATGATGATTGCAGAATGATCAACCTTTGCAGTATGACCAAGTGGGTGTGCATTACTTATATGCATGTCAAAGAAATACTTGTGATACATTCAGAGATGCTGGTGACATACCTTGCTAGCACGCCAAACAGCGCATGGGATTAGGAGTTCTCCTATTATGCTCGATGCTAGTGGTAACCATGAATCCCCTAACTCTGGCTTCTCAAATAAATCATCTAGGAGCTGTTGCACATGCAACCAAATTACTTGAGAAAAAAAACTTGCTCCAAACTTTGTCTCAAATGTATCTGTATGGGAAATTTCATATGCAAAATATATGAAAGTGGGTGTCAGTCATACAGGAAATATATGCAAGTGAGCATTTTTTTTATTCACATAAGGACAGATGCAGTTGGAAAAACCAATATGTACTGACCTGCAAGAAGCTAATACGAAGAGCTGGATCTTGATCATCTTTCAAGCATGACCCAAACAGTGGCAATAATGTCTTTAAGTACGGACCCACCTGCCACAACATGATGCCCATTCCTGCTTATGAGAACTGTAGATTTTTCTAATGTAATGTGCAAGTGTTACAGGATTAAAAGGAGGCCGACAGACACTGCAAACATGCTAAAACAATGTTTCAAAAATTATGTTTTGAGACTACTCCTGAGACAGTAACTTTCTGTAAGCACTTGTGCAATTTACCTCGAAATCCAGAACTAGGTGGACGTAAATGGGTTGATTTTCACTTACAGTGTCACCAGCATTACGCATGAATGTTTGGAAGAGGAGTTTCCCAGGTAGGCCTGATGACCAGCCTTTGTACCCAGTTGTGATGATTTCCATGAGGTTATGGATGTGCTCAATGTAAAGCTCTCGTGCCGATTCCATCCCCAACACTTTTGCAAGCATATCAAGGACTTTGCAGACTCCACACTCAGCTTGTACCCTGCTTAGTCCCTCGGCTGATTGGAGCTTCACAAAGTTCAGCATTTTGTCCCAAATTAAGAGCAGAGCATGGGTAAAAAAATCAACAATTATGCATCTATGCATTGAAGACCATTTAGTGAATGTCCATCTGATTTTGATCATGAGATGCTCAAAAAACATACAAGAGTGAAAGTGTATGCTTGCATGACAGTGAATTGAAAGGATGTCACTGTATCAATGTGGTTTTTTTTTTGGGGGTTTTCCTATTGAAATACCAAAACAAATGAGAACTACTAGTACAAATTATACCTGAAGGAGCAACACAAAGAGCTTGAAGGAAGATGAGTAACAACGATTTCCCGCCACCTTCACGATGTTGGTAACAACTGAAAGGAGCTGCCATTTGCACACAGGGCCTTATATTTCCTTTGTGTGATCTTTTCAATTCACTGGAACCAAAAAAATGTCCAAAAGACATCTCAGTTGAATTTTACATAATATCTGTCTTGGTAACAAAAATACAAAGTTTTTTTATGCTGCTGGTTTAGTACACTTTCTGTTACCCACAGACTTGAACCCCTTTCACAGAGACCCAAGAATTCATGAACTTCCTTCACCTATAACAGAGACAGTAATTCATATAATATATAATATTTTTTACTAAAGTTCCACAACAAATTGACAATGCCCATGACCTTGCAGACTTGGAAATCATACCTGATTTTGAACAGCAAGATGATCACTACAACACACTTCCTTTTGGTATAATCCATTGCATAACTGCATGCACAAACCCATGAGTAAGATACGCAGACAAGAAAAATCCAACCCTTTTGATATAATCTGTTGCATAATTGCATGCACAAATCTGTGCGTAAGATATCCCAACAAGAAATATCCAACCCTTTTGGTATAATCCATTGCATAACTGCATGCACAACTCTGTGAGTGAGATAGCCACATGAAAAATCCAACTCTTCTTGTGTAATCTATTGCATAACTGCATGCAGGCCCCTGTAAGTAAGATACCCACATGACAAAAAATCCAAGCTTTTTTTTGAAGCCAAATGGGAAACAACTGAAATTTCCTGGACTATTCAATAGATCTAAACTTGAGTCTGTCCTTACAAGTACAGTTGCAGGTTTTTTGTAATGCATGAACAAAGTTCCTTTGCAAGCAAAGATTGCAAATTCAAACAAACCTTTTCCACAAACTGTCGTTTCATTGCTTTGTGGGGTGTTCTGTAAACTAAGGCTGATATGACAACCAGAACATTTGCCCTCTGCACAACAGATTTCCAAACACAGTTTTTGTAAATAAAACAAACCCAGATCAGATCAGCAGGCACTCCAGCTTGCCCCAAAAAAAAAGCTAGTTGAAACTAACACATCTGAATTGAATTGAAACAACATAGTACTCCAGTAGTCCACCAGTAATTTCAGTTTCCTCAGAGGTGGATGGATATCTTCATGTTTTAAAGGCTAAATCAGACTGCAAGAAATTCAAGCAAATTGCATAATTAATATATGCAAGCAGGACATAAAATGCTCAAGCAGGCCATTGAACATTTACATGTGGTTGACTTGATTGGGGACTTGCAAGAGGCTGAAGAACAAGAGGCAACCAGTTCTTAGGTGACACATGGAAGCCTAAGACATGTACAGCTGCAATCACATGCTCTGCAACTGTTGCATTGTCATCACCCACAGCACTGCACAAAAGGGATTTATCACCAACATGAACAACAACACAATATATTTTTGTTCAGAAAAAGGTTTGTTAAAACAAAAGCATTCAAAACTGCCATAAATTCAAGTACCAATCTGGTTCCTAAATTTTCCATACCTGCAGAAAGCGGGAATCAAAATGTCCAAGTGCTTAACTGCATGCCCTTCTGCCAGCATCTGTATAATGACTCAACCCATTTGCATCCGAGAGAAATCCAAGCTCAATATCATCATCAAGCTACAATTGCACTGTTCAAACAATTCCACCATGAGCTGCAGAATCAACCTATACTAAATTGGGTTCTGTATTTTGGCATGCAAATGTGCCACACATATGCTCTGGAGGAAAGTCTAGCTCTGGAGGAAAGTCTAGATGCAAACCAGAATTGTATGGAGTAGACGAGCAGCACCCAATCGTGTTGGTGCCGTCCACTGCCGCAACTCTTGAATTGCAGGGGATATCATGGGTTCTAAGAATGCCTACACGAACCAACAACATCTACACACCATGTGACCCAAGGCACATGAAGTTTGGAAGGATCATCAACATGTCAGTCAGAGATGTTTATCTGGTGCAAACAAGTAGACTAGCATCATACATACACATACAAAATACATTCTTTCACAGACACCCAACAAAGCCCATAAATTCTGAGGCTCAATTAGCACAGCTGATCACTCAGGAAACATCATTATAAGCTTCTTCTGATAGATGCATGCAGATGTATACATCATACCTCTACCATGAGGCGGCATCCTGCACCACTGGGTCGTCTTCCTTTGTAAGGCTCAGATAGTTGTAAACCTTCAGAATCTAGGTCATTCTTGTCATCATGATCTTCTTCTTCAGTTTCATTTTTCTCATCCTCAGAAGAATTATCTTCTGTTGTGGAAATTGCTGCAGTGCTTAACATAATATCTGATTGCTTTATTATATGGTCCCCATCTAATTCCTGGATCTGTAATGTTTCCTCTGTTTTCTCTGGTGAACTTGCATCCTTCAAACCTAATCCTTCTTGATCTGTTGCTGCTGTTGTTGCCACTGAGACAAGTTCTTGCTTTTCTGATTCCCATAGATCCACTGCGGCATTTGTATCACTAGTCATCATGTGGGAAGTGGTTGTTTCCTCATGCACTTGAAGAGGAAATTCCTCACAATTCTTGACATCACTTAAAGCAGTCGTCATTGTCATGGTTCTGATTGTATCACTTTCCTGAACTTTTGTCTCATAATTTTCTGCAGATAAGAATTCCTCATGATCGACTCCCAGCTCAACATTTCCCAGCTGGAGGTCCTTCAATGCATCAACTGTTGTTGTTTGAGATACCAGCTCAATGGGTGAAGAAGAAGAAGAAGAAGAAGTTTCAACTGGTCCAGGACCTACTGCTGCAGCAAGTGGATCTTGTTCTTCAGCAAGCTGATCTGCAGCAAGCTGGGCCCTCTTGTGTTCTTCAGCCCATTGCAATTCCTCCTCCTTCTGACGCTCCAAGAACTTTCTTTCAGCTTCCATAGTTTCCTTCATCAATCGTTCATCATCCTCTTCAGTGTTCCGACCTGAGTCTTTCTCCTGAATTGCAAAAGAAATGCTCATCATGACTCAGCCAATTAGTTGATGTTTGTTTGGGAAATTGCATACTACCCAATCTTCAGAATCTCTTGTATGGTACTATATTCAATCCTGTGTTCAATGTTGTTATTTCTGCTTTCACAAAGATCATGGAAGGCAAAGTTGTTCATGATCTCAAAATGGAAGAAAGAAGACAGTAGAAACTAAACTATTTGTACATTGGGTGGGTGGGAATGTGGTGGCACATGATCAATGCACCTTTCGAGAGTCAAGTTCATTGATGAACTTGAGGTAGATCTCACCCACTCCTTCCAGCAATGTGAGTGTCAAGGCAGCCAGATCTGGGGACACATCTGTCATGCCCACCAGCAACAGAGGCAAAAGCTCCGGGATGTAAAACCGTGGTATTTTGCAGCTCTCAATGCATGCCTTGATGTCATCCTCACCTTTGGATCTATCTTTGTAGTTTAGCCAGTTTGCTACACTCACAAAAAACAGCTGCACAAAACAAAAATCTGTCATATAATTTCAGAGCGAAGAAAGAAAGTCGACGGTAAAGAAAAATGTGTACTTTACCCAAACAGATTTGAAGAGACTCATGCATTTGAAAATGTGCTTGTTGCAACAAAAAAAAGATGTAATCTCATCTCGGACTCTTGGAAGACGAAGAAGAAGATGATGATGATAATGATGACAAGGGATTTGACTTGTGACCTCTCTAACGGTTGTGGTGTGATCAAATGCAAGGGGTTTGACACCTGGCGCTAAGTGTGCTGCAACCATGTTTGCTGTTAATCCACATTGCACCATCCCATTGATGGCTTGCAATGCAGCGATGCGAACCTGGCATTTGACAAACAATGGCCAATCATAAGCATGACTTCTCCTGTTGTAATAAGATGCAAGAACACTGCAAGAAGTATTCAAAGAGTGTGCAACTCATTAAGTGACAAAAGAGGAAACTTGGAAAGTCTAGGAAGAGAAACAACAATGAGAACCAGGAAGATCATGATTGAGTTCAGGGGTTTTGCAGGGAACGAAAAAACCCACCCGGGAGTGAGAGTGGTTTATGCTGGGGATGAGCGCTTTGAGAAAGATACCGGTCTTGTTGCCAAAAGCATCTGGGTGTCGACTGGCAATCAATACCAAGACATTGCATGCACTCTTGCGAACTTCATGGAATGAATCAAACAATGTCACTGCCATCACCTAATTTTGTCCCAGGATTCTCAAGTAGATCAGATTGCAGCTTGCACAACATCTAGGATATGCTGACATTGCAAATGTTGCCTTCAAGGATCATTCTATCTACTAGGTCCAGTCTGATATAGTTTTCCAATAACAGTGGTACATACTCATTGTGGGCTTGGGTGTGTGAGAGAGAGAGAGAAGAAGGAAGAGACACATACTCGCTGAAGAGGATCAACAACTGCACAAAGAGTCTCATGTGAGCATTGGGTGAGCAAGGAATTGCTCAAGAGTGCAAACAGCTGCAATCGGAGCTCTTCTGAGCCTTCCAACACTGGAATCTGTCCTGCAACATCTTCCCGGGCAACAATCCAACCTCGCTCTGTTGTAAAAAAGCCTTTGGCTTTGTTAAGTGATCGACTGGCTTAGAGCTGTAACTGCTACCTCCTTGTGAGAGTAGTACAAAACAAAAAGACTGGGTTCACATCTCAGTTGGTGATGGAGACAAGCAAGCCAAGCAAAAAACTAATCACACAGAAGAATCGGAGAGTTTATGTACCCATCAAGTCTGCCATGACTGGTACAAGTTGCTTCACAGTCACATCCACCTGCAATGGTGGTGGGGTTCAGGTTTGAAGAGTGTTATTGTTGCTGTTCAAGCCCATTTAGAGGTCAGCAACAATCAAAAGATGTATGAGATTCACAGTGTTGTCACTGTATGAGTAGCAGAAATTCACTGATTTCTACATACTTCAGGAATGCAGTCAGCAACTTTCTGGATGAGCTGAACTGCTAGCTCACGGCATTTCTCAGAGGTGTCACTCAGGCACCGAAGCACCAGCCCTAGAATTGTGTCATCCCATGCAGCCTGGAAAAAGACAAAAATTGCTTGTCAGGTAATCAAGAAACCATGTACACCATGCAGAAAAGGGGGAGAAAAAATGGCATCAAGACTTGGTTGTTCCCCTAGTGAAGCTCCTAAACCTGAAACTTTCAAACACCCAGTGTCCAGTAAATCATCATTCTTCTGAAGCCCCTACTTCCATGTGTGGAGCTTGAAAAACAAGCAGCTAGTACTGGATTCTGGAACTCTTTCTTACCTGAACCACATCAAGTGGTGGTATTGATCCCACACCATCATCTTCAAGCAAACACACAAGTAGCATCTCCAATGCTTTTCTTCGTGTTTTCAAGTCAGGATCTGACAGACGATTCAATGTTCTCTGCACTGTCTGCAACACCCAAAAAACCACCAAACTGACTCACCTTCAATTCAACGTTTTTGAAACTGTAGGACTTTCGTTATCATGATTCTCACCCACAATCCAAACATGGGATTCTTCAAAAATGTCTTCTCATTTTCAGCATATGAGGAAGTTCGTATTGCCAGGAAAAAATCGTCCATTTAAGCTTATCAATATTCTATGATATCACCAAAATATGCAACCAAATCACCTCAACAATGTAGACTGCTGACACAAACAGCAAAATGAAAAATTTCTGCTCTTGTGGCAATCCATCCAGATGGTTTTATAACCCACCCACAGATTGAAACCCTAAAGCACCAACATAAACAACAATTTAACGCACAAATTTCTGATTAATATAGAACCCATTATAGGTTTGAGACCCTAAAACTCTTTGGCAAGAATTGTAGCACAAAGTACAAGTCTGTGAGTGGAAAAAATTGTTCTTTTCATTTCTATAGTTGTGCACAAGAAGTGGGATCTACTGATCAACATAGAGAAGAGAAGGAGAAATGCATATTGTGCTCAAAAAATTACACAAAATCACTTGCAATATACATTCAACTGTGGTTGGTGAAAAAAAGATGGGAACAAAAGAGGGTGGAACATCTGGCACAAGTTTCAGTAACAGCCACTTTTTACCTGGAGATATGCAGAGACAACTTGTTCCTTTGTCACTTCTTCTTGTGGGTATCCATGTTCATCCAAAAACTCAGACATGCTTCGCAGCACAACTTCAACAAAGACTCGTAGTAATGTAAACCTTGCTTTGCAAAGATGGGATGAAGACCAAGAAACAAGGAAAGGAAACACAGAGAGAGAGAGAGAGAGAGAGATTGTGATGAGAGAAGTGCATGTATGTATCCCCCTACAAAAGGAAGAAGAGAGAGAGAGAGAGAGAGAGAGAGAGAGGCAGTTGGGTTGTAACTGCCACTTTTGGTTTCATGGCCATGGGACACACAAATAGACTTATCCTAGAGGCCAATTCAGAACACCCCTAGGGACATGAGGAGGACCCAAGAAGGTCCTAGAAGAACATAAATTTAAACCCTATTTAACTTCATGTTCCTCAACAATTTTGTCTTTTATTAAGTACAATGGCAATGAGGGATTTTTGAATAGGAGAAGGGCCTGAATACAGGCCCTTCCGATGATTTGAGATCTGTGCCAGAAGCCGGTAGGCTGAGGGAACAAGTCAAAAATCATGGAGGGGCCTGTACTCAGGTCCTTTTCCTATGTAAAGCAGAGTTGGGATTTTTTCACTTTTTTGAAATAGTGACAGGCTGGCTGGTACCTTCTGCTGGTCAGAAGATCCCAGTATGGCCTGGCTGGTACCTTCCACCACAGAAGATCCTGCTTGCTGAAAACAGGTTTCTTCAGGCAGGTCAGGGAGCTGAAAATGCAAAGGAAAAATCCAGGCAGTGCTTTCTGTGTTTGGTATTGTGGTGAGGTGTAGGTAATGCTTTTGGAACAAGTTGTTGTGTGGGGTGGTGTAGTTCAATAGAATGTGTGCATCATGACTTTTATGTTCCTAGTATGTGTGTTTTTCCTTCTATGACTTCTTGTGATTGTCTTTCGAGATTTAAGTACACAACTCATATTTCAAGTAGCTCAAATAATGGGTGACATGCAATTTTTCATCTTTGGTTACATTAATGTAAAATAGGGGAAATGATCATAGAAGCATCTCAATGTCTTTAACAAACACCAGTGATTGCATGTTTATACATTTGCCAAAAGAATTTGTACACAAAATTCTAGAAACTTGAGGTGCACTTATTAGCCCTTTTGCAACCAAGACAAGGGAATGACTCGAGCTTTGGGATGACTAGGACAAGATTTGCTACATAGCATGTTAAAAGCTATGCCTTTGTTGCAAATTGTGCTTCATACTTGAATATGTGTTGTTGCTATTCATACAATCCAATCACAAAAGAATCATCACAAGGTCATCAATTTTTTGTGCGTCTTGCTAGACCTTCACCAGCAGGAAGGAACCACCTGGTGCTTGCGTTTGAAGAGGGCAATTGTGGGTGGGTGGGTGTGTGGGTGTTTGATCCCTTCCTCTCCTTGCCCTGGTTATGATTCAGTGGACACCTCTCTTAGTATTTCCAACTCTTAGCTATTGATGAAGGGGTGAAGAAATCTTGTTTTTTAATAGCAGATCTGATTCTTGTACAAAATGCAACATCTTTTGACTTCTTAAACTGCTCCTTGACCAGAAAGATCCGCCTTTCCTGCACATTCTTGACATCCACCTAAGTTCCACAATCTAGTGATTTTCTGACATGTGAACAACATGCGTAAGTTACTTACCAGCTGATTTTCAGAAGGTTGGTCATTCTAAAATGCAGCTTGCTGTCTCCAAAGTCTTAATGTTGAGCAGAGCAACCTGGCCAAGCACCATGTGCACAAAGTTCCCTTGTAAGTATCCAAATAGAAATGTCCTCTTCAGAACTTTTGCATTTAACTGCAACTGAGAGATCTAGTTTGTAGAAAAGCTCACAAGAATAGCAAATGTCCCTTTAGGGTTTTCTACACTTCAGGTTTTTCTCATTGCTTTGGGCAATGAGAAAAGAATGAGCATTGTCAGAGCTTAAGCTAAGCACACCACTAATCAGGACATTGCTATGACATCTGAGCACCCATAAAAAAAAGGGAAGGAGAATTATACCTTGATGATTGTACAGATGCACAAACAATGGAGCTCCACATGTGGACTAACAAATAAAGCAGCCGCAGCAGCAGCTCCCCACATTCGCACAAACACCTGAAAAAAGCTTCAACCCTCCTCCTTTTTGCTCCAAGAATAATAATGGCTGTCTGTCTGTGTGTGTCTCTGGGAAGATGCTATTATGTAATTCCTTTGCTGCAATCCTACTAGTGTACCAGGATTTCAATCTCAACATCTGATGACAGACAACATGTGGGCAACATAAGAACCCAACTTTGTTTTGCACAACATACATGTAGTACAAAGCTTGCTGCTTTTTTCTCTAGGGTGACAGTTTTGGTACCAAGAAGAAAGTCTGTGGGGGGATGATCCCTTCAGTGGTCACCACCAAGACCCAGGAAGAAGAGAACCCATTTCGAGGATTTCAAAGTAGGAGATATGAAGCTCCAGATTCTTTCTACAAGGTAGAAAACAAAGCAAAGCAAAGCATTCTCAAGCAAAGCAATATCAACAAGGTAGAAAGAAAGCAAAGCAAAGCACTCTCAGCTTGCTCTTGAGTTGAGCAAGAGCCTCCCGTTGCCCCATGCAGATCTCATGAAACTCGATAGGCTCATCATCATTGCCATCACCATGCATGGGATGATCCTCACAAGAAGCTGGGTAAGATGATCTTCTGTGGCAAAGAATCACAAACTCTTGCTGCCAAGAAGAAGCTGTGGGTCATTCAGACAGAGACAGAAGAGAGACACAGAGAGAAAGGAGAACAAGGAGAGTATGCTCATCAGACCTAGGTCCGACAGAGAACTTTGCAGGCCAGCTTGCTTGCTTGATTGATTGATTCGGTCGGTGAAGAAAGTTCCTCTCTCTCTTTCTCTCTCATATCATTCTTCTTATACATCATCATCCCTCCTGCCCAAACCCTAATTGCTTGCATTCTTCCTCTCTCTTTGGTTTGGTGGATCTCACAGCCAGCCAGGAGAAGAGAGATGGAAGGAGTGGTGGTGGTTGTGCTTCTTCTTCTTCGCTCGGATCCAAGTGCTTGGACAAATCCAGGTTGATCCTGCCGTGTTCTTGCACATACCCATCTCCTGCAATCGACGGGTCCCATCGCCGCTGTCGCAAGCACTCCTCTTGATCTGTTTGTGATCTGTCTCTCTCTTTCTCTCTTTCGGATGCTTTGGTCTTCTGTTTCTTTGTGGAGAGCAAACTTATCCAGGCAATCGCTGGTGGTATGGAGATGGGAATGCGCGAGGAAGGGGAAATTCAGCAACTGTGGAAGAAGGAACACGGGTGGTGGTGGTTCTCCAGATTGTGAGCTTCCTCCGCGCTCCTCTACCAACACAAGGAGACAGTAGTGGCAGCAGCAGCTTCCAAAGGCCTTTTCGTTTTATTAACAAGGGGACCGAGAAGAAGAAGCACCTAATTCTTCTTCTTCTTCTTCTTCGAGAGAGAAAGACAGAGATTTGTGCTGCAGCAGAGCCTTCCAAAAATCCTGCCTTGTGGTGGAAGAATTGGGTGCAGCAGTTCTGAATCCCTGGGAGAAGAAAGAAAGGAAAGAATTCAGCAGCTCAAAGGTGGTATGCAAATCTGAATTGGGCGCAGCAGTTCTGAACCCCTGGGAGAAGAAAAGAAAGAAAAGAATTCAGCAGCTCAAAGGTATCCAGATCTGAATTGGGTGCTGCAGTTCTGAATCCCTGGGAGAAGAAAGAAAGGAAAGAATTCAGCAGCTCAAAGGTGGTATGCAGATCTGAATCCCTGGGAGAAGAAAGAAAAGAATTCAGCAGCTCAAAGGGATGCAGATCTTTGAGGGAAGCAGCAATTGGACAAGAATAAGCAGTGGCAGTTGGAGTCCTTGGAGAAAGGATTGGGTACAGGGGGATTTAGTACAGCAGGATTTAGTGGTATTGCTTGCAACAGACAGATCATCATCACAACAGTGTTGTTCCTCTTCTCAGTCTTGAAAACAGAATAGCAAGTGTGAGGGATTTGTTTTTTGTTTAGTTTGTTGCGAGGGGTTTGTGTATCTGGGGAACAGAACAAGAACAAGGAGGGGGTTTCAGGTGGGTGGGGTTCACAATGTGGATCTTCTATGCACTTGCGGGACCAATCGCACTGGGAATGGTGGTGGCGACATTGCAGTACTTTGCTGCTTCCACTGTACCACTCCACGTGCGATGGATCGTTGGCTATGCATGGTTCTGCACCATCTCCATCATCATCCTAGTTCCTGCAGACATCTGGACTGTGAGAATCCCACCAATCCCATCCCCTCTCTTTCTTGCTTGCCCCCACATCCATCTTTGCAAGCAAACTCTTTCAAGCACCCCCACATCCCCCTTTTATTCATTAGATTTCTCCAAGGTGCAATCTTGAATTGAAGAAGAAGAAGAAGAAGAAGAAAGCTGTCTGAGATCAGATCTAGGATACATACATATGTATGCAAGAAGAGCATGTGCAACAGCATCTTCTTTAGACTCTTTGCAAAGTAGTAGCTCAAAGAGTGCATGAAATCTGAAGCTGAAAAAAAACCCTAAACTTGGTGGTTGGTGGTACTGCCATCTGTGGATGCAGACTGTATCTCCAACGAGTGGAAGCTCAAGAATGATCGGCATTTTGTGGAGTTGGTCATACTGGAGCACCTTCATCCTCACTTGGTATGTCTGAGTTTGTTTCTGTTGTGATTTATCTTCCTGCACTGCTGGGTGATTTTGTTACCTCCATCTGGATTGCAAACTGGGACAAACCTGATCATTCCAGTGAGATTGGCAAACCTATTTCTCCAGGGAATAACAGAACAACATGAACACTGTTCTACCTTTTTGTCAATCTCACCAGAATGATGCCCATTTGTTCTTGAGGAGCAAAGCATCTCTCCATCATGTTTGTAGAGCATATGCATGGAAAGTGATCAATGCTGCCTGAAGCTCTAATTTGCATACGGACAACAATTGTCAGGTTTCTTGTTCCCTTATTGCAAGGCTATGAGGATGCGGGAGACTTCACTGTTACAAAACGTCTCAAGACAAGTGTTCAGGGAAATCTCATGTTGTATGGTGCGGTGGGTGTTGTGTCGATGATTGGAGTTTTCATTATGGTCTTCATGGGAACCTTGCATTGGTAAAAAAATACCCACCCCCGCACACACACACTGTCTGTCTCTTCCACCTATATCAGGCTGAAATGTATGTTGTGGCTGAGAAGAAGAAAGAGTTTCACATTCAAAGGAGGAAGAAGATTGGGAGACCTTGCTTACTTGATCACATTCAGTGTTTTTTTTTTTTTTGGGGTGAAATTTTGTACTGTGGCAACAAAAACAAGAATCCAGTGCGAAGTGTACAAAGGGTTTTTGTGGGAAAAAATACAAAAAATTTGCCATACTTGTGAGGGGAAAAAAAAGTCAGAAGTATATTTAGAGAATGAGTTCCTGTAGGTCGCCAGAACAAAGCAGGATTTTAAAAAATTTCTACTTTCCTGTCCAACCTCTAGCCAAATTTGGCCCATTCCTCTTCTGGATGACTGCCAGTCCACCTACTTGACAAAATTGCCCCAAAAAAAAACCCTGATCACATTAGCTTGAAATGTGCGGTTTGCTGGGGCTTGACTGACAGGAATAAAGTGCTTGGAGTAGCCATAGCCTGCTCCAATACCTTTGGGCTTGTCACTGGTGCCTTCCTGCTTGGTTTTGGCTTGGTTGAAATTCCACGTAGTATGTGGCGTAATGCTGATCTGCAATACCGCCAGAAAGTCCTCTCACACAAGATTGCCAAGGTTGCTGTAAAACTGGATGATGCGCACCAGGAGCTGTCAACAGCCATCGTCGTATACCTTACTCTCTCCCTCCTTCAAGTTCCATTTTTTTTGCTGCAGTATGGAATTTTCTCCTTCACTCGTCCTATTGTAGCTGGCTAGCTAGCTAGCTATATAGTCAGGCTTGTTGTCTGTTGTTCTGTCCAAAACCTAATGTCAAGGGCATGTTTGTGTGCACATTCTCTGGCAGATCGCACAAGCAACTTCCAACCAAATGTCAAGGCATGACTCATTACGCCCCTGTATGGATGTGATTGATGAGATCATGACACAAATGGTATGTCCCCTCCTCATGCAAGCATCTTACTTCAGCAATCTAATGTGTTTTGAAATCGGTGTCTCTGACAAATGAATTCCTTAAAGCTGCAGCAAGGCAGCTGTAAAAATCTGGCTGGTATGGACTGATTTGTGTTTGCCTGATTCTGTTGATGAACTGACAAGTCAATGATTTTGCAGGTGAAGGAGGATCCAGCATTCAAACCATCAGGTGGAAGAATGGGTGAAAGTGACATGGATTACGACACGGATGAAAAATCCATGGCTGCACTCAAGAGGCGCCTTCTCAAAGCACAGAGTTCTTACTACCGATACAAAAGGTAAATTCAATTGTGCAGTACCCACCAGGTTCTTTCTTCTTCTCCTTTTGAGTCTTCTTTGATCTAATGCCCATTTTTTCTCTGCAGTGGTGTGTTCTCATACTCAAATGGGTGCAACAGCAACTCTCTGCATGCTATAATTGTGTTTCCCCATGTGCTTTAGTTTTCTTTTGATGATCTTGTTTGGAGTGAAGTGGCAGCCAGGGTGAATGATGATGATAGTTTGGGTTCGGCAGTGATTATTCAGGATATGTGTGGGAAGCCCTGGAGTTGGAGGAAACTGTGAAGAATCTGGAACGGGGGCAAGTTTCTTCTGACTGGTATCAGTTTTCTCTCTCGTTTTTGGGATTTGGGTTCTTCTCTTTTTCCCTGTTCACTTGTATGTTGTTGGGATTTGAAACTGCAATAACATGATTATTAGTTTGTCATCTCTCAATTCTAGTTGGGCTTTGCTTGAATTTTAGCTATGGAGAAGTAAGGCCAGAAGATTAGCCACCAAGGTGGTTACTCTGAGATGGTGTGCTTAAGCTTTTCAGGGCAGCCCGTCCCTGTCCTCGCCTTGAGTGTGTATGGAGTAACCCAATTTAAGTTGATGGTTTTTCTTGGAATTATGTTTTAGGTGTTTCATTTCAAGCATTCAGCCAATGCGAACAGGCTCTTTTGCAACTATTCAACAGAAAGCTGGTAATCCTTGCAATACCCATCTTGGTTTGGTGCAAAGTTTTTTTTCCTCAAATTTGTGAGGTAGGTTTGTTGGTGATCATCCACAAGATGACTTAGCCAAATTTGGCTACACATCAGAGAGGCCAGTAGAAAAGTTTAGGAATCATGCTATAGTTTGGCAACATGCTACAACCTATTGTCTAAATTTGGTGACTTCAAAAAAAAGTTCCTCATCATGTGGCAACAGAGGGCCATTTCTTTTGAAAAATAGACTTTGTACTTCACAAGGCCCTTTTTTCTGCCACCAGGTTGTGAAATTTTGCCAAAAAAAATTAATCACTGTTTGGCACACTGTGAAATTGGCTTGAATTCCAATTTGTGTGAGATATTGAAATGTAGCTGGTGCTTAGTTTTGGATTGCATGTATGGCTGAGTGGAGTCAGTCAATCAAGTGTTTGCATTTTGAGATTCACCAGGCCCATGAGATAACTGCCACTGGCTAGCCCCAATTGGCTCTTAAAAGCTTGCAAATCGAGGTGTTTGTGAGCTCACAAATGGGTGCCAGAAGTTTTTGTCAGCAACTTCCTACTTGATGTCCTTGTGTCCTTCTTGTAATGTTTTACAATCCAGCAAGTAACCCACCATCTCCAGACCTGTAACCCAGCTGCTCATGGTGTGTGTGTGGGCGGTTGTGCAGAATATGTGTGGCGTTGCATCTTGAGGCAGCAATTGGTCAAAATGCTGGCTGCATTGTTGGGCATCATGTCGGTTGTGATCGTCATGGCAGAGGCGACTCTATTGTTTGAAGCTGACCTGTCCCTCTTTTCTGTTATCCTCAGGATGGTAGATGAGGAGGTGCTTTTGCAGGTGGGTTGGTAATTACTTTCTGGGTACAAACTGGAGCTCAATCACTATGTTTCATGCTAGTTTTATATTCCTTTCTCCTGCATGGAGGTTGTCATGGGCTACAATCTAGCTTTGTCTAGCACTTAGGGACCTGATAGTTTTGTGGAAGGATGCCACAAAATTCTCAATTTTCTTAATCCTGTGAGATGGGTTATCTTTGAGTGCCTTATGCACACTGGAAGAGCAAGTTAAGTCTAGGAAATGGTGCTTTCTGACTTCTGTATTTTTGAAAGAAGCAGATGGTAATAGAAAAAACTCTGTGGCATGCAGGTTGTGGCATTTATACCTTTAGCATACATGTGTGTGTGCACGTATTTCTCTCTTATTAGGCTTGGGATGATGACCATTTATTACTTGGCACCCAAACATACCAGCTCTGTGAGCCTCCTCATGCTCTGCTCGTAAGCTGCTCTTCCAATTGCTGCTGCTGCTGCTGCTGTTGTTGTTCGTTGGTTGATAAACATCAGAAAAAGTCTGCAGGAGTTTGAGAGCTGCTGGTTGCATTTTGCATGTGAAGATTTCTCTGTCTTTTGTTTTTATTGTCTGGGTGTTTCTTGAAGCTTGGAACATATGAAGAGGTAGACGAGATTCATTCACCTTTTGCAGATGAGAATGTCATGTGATCCTCTACTGTAAGGGGCTGATCCTTACATGGGATGTGGGATACAGGATGGTGGCTCGTTATGCAGCACCCTTATGTTACAACTTTCTTTATCTTATTCGCCTCCGCACACGAGATGGAAAACCAAGCTTGACTGTTTTTGAGACGGTATATACCTCACAACCCCGTTGCAAGTCAATCTTGCTTTTGTGGGCTTTCTTGTACTGCCAATGCATGAGTCTCTTGACATATAACAAAAACGTCGTAGACAAGTTGTGCTTGAGGTTTTGGATAATGCACTCTTGGAGCATCCTAAACCCTAAATCCTAAAAACCCTAACCTCCTAGAGCACAAGTACGTTGGGTCCTGCACAATTTTTCCTGTTAAGAAACAGAACTGTTGGTACTATGGTAGCTAGTCACTGCCATCCGTGATGGAGTAAGTGATTGTCTGTCACTCACAAGGTTATGATGGAACTCCATTCTCAACCATGCATTTTGTTTGTTGGCCAGAACCAACACAACAGTCTGCAGCTTCAAATTTTCTTTTGTGGAGTTTCTGTACAAAAACAAACAAACAAGCAAGCATTGATAATAACTTCTCTATTTGTTTTCTTAATGCAGAAGATGGGCACAATGACAGGCACTCATAACAGTCTTGACTCGCAGAATGACACAATCCTGGAGCAAGTAAATCGGCATTTTTTCCTTTTGAATGAATTCATGAATAATGTTTTGTGTAGATCACATGTCCTTTACCAGTTGTAGTCTGACTGACAATTTGCTTCCTTTGGAGGTTGATCTGCTTGTTGGGTGTAGTCAAGAGCATGCCCTGCTGCAACCATCTCTATGCAGCCTATCTAGTTAGTTAGTGGCAACAAGTACAGGAACTGAAATCTCAGTAACTATGTTAGCATAAACAGCTCTTCTATAGGCCTTCTTCACTCTAACCTTTTCTGCAAATCTTTTCTTTTGAATGCAGAGGATGGGTGCAATGACGGACACATTCAATAGGATATACCCGATCTTCATGGTCATTTACACTGGCCTGCTGGCGAGCAATGTACTTGATCGAATGATGGATGCATTTGGAAGCTGGCGCAGGTTTCGGAATGACGACACTGAAGATGCCCAAGGCTTTGATCCATCGGGTCTCATCATCCTCCGGAAAGGTTTGTAACATGGTTGTGCTGGGTGGGTGCTTATTAAGAAACCGTCTATATTTGCAGTAAAACAATCATAGAGAGGATCATGTGTGGTTGCAGCTAGTGCCATCTGCAATCCTAGATGCAGCCAACATAATTATGCCCTGTGTTCTATGCTCTGATTTTCACTCAAAATTTTCCACATGCTCGAAATCAAGAAGCTATTGAATCCTTGAATTCAAATGCTCAATAAATTCTCTCTATATTGAAATCATAGCTCATATCCTTCACATTATCAAGAGGTGTCTCTGTGGTAGGTATCTGGGTTTAGGGTTTAGGGTTTATGCAAAATCTGAAACTGTTGTTGACATTTGTGGCAACTGGGTTGTGAGTTGTCACAGAGCGGTCATGGTTAGATCAAGGTGACACAGTAGGAGAGAATGTGGTTCCATTGGCTCGCAGTTTTGGCAGTGCTGAGTTTGACCTAGAGTCTGAGAGCAGCCTAATCAAGGTGAAATTCCTTCCCCTCTTTCATCTAAGTTCTAGTTTGAAATTTGTATCATTTTTTCAACAAGGGCAGTGATTGCAACTGAAGTACAGGTTGCAGAATTCTCTGAAAGGTGCTACATTTGTATGGGTAGAACTAAATCAGATATGTACAGGTTGTGGTTTAACATGTGTGTGCAACTTGTCTTCCAGAAACCATCACAGGTACCAGAGAATTCAAGGATAATTAGCACTTCAACAAGTGTGCCACCATCTCTTGGTGTTGGCACCACCCGTGATCGAGCACCAAGTCAAGTAGAGAAGGTGTCAAGCAAGGAAGCAATTGCTTCCAAATATGCCAACCTGCGGGAGCAAGCCAAACAAGCGGCTGCAAAGATACCACCAGCTCAAGGAGGCATTAGTACATCCTCATCATTATCTGCCAAGCCACCTCCAGCAATGATTGACCTGCATACAGCACCAACACCCACTCACAGCAGCAACACCACCACTTTGCAACAAGATTCTGTCAACAAATCCCCATTGTTTCCTTTGAAGTCATGGGACAGCATGAAATCAGGTTTTCAAAATTTCGGGACACGATTCGCTCCTTTGAGACAAGGGCGAGGGAGTAATAATAATAATACTCCATCATCCTCTCAAACTCTTGATAGCATCTTCCAAAGTTTGCAAGCACGAAGAGATGCCAATGACGATGAAGATGGCCTTGATTTGCGGTTGTTAGGTTAGAACTTAGTATGTGAATTGAGAACACTGTTTTTTCCCCTTGTACTTCACATTATTCGCGAACTCATTCATGGTAGAAAAATTCTTCCTTAGTTCCAACAAAGTAGGTATATATAGAGAAAGAGAGACGCAGAAGATAAACAATACAATTACTTTTGAGAGCAGCTATTGGGTTGTAAGCTTCCGGGACTACCTGACAGCTGAGATAGTATGATTGATATTCAATTCAAGAAACAATCAAAAGGGGTTGAAAAGGAACTGCAAAGTTCTGCAGCTCAGATGATGCCACACCATTCAATGATTCTCTTACCAATGCACTCAGTTGGAACAGAACAGAAGAGCCGGGTTTCAGTTTTTATCATTTGTTTTGATTTTGACGTGAGAGAAGATGATTCCTGGATCACACACTTTGCATGCAAATCAATCACAAAAGAATTGCAGGTGCAGGAACATGTTAAAGCTCTCACAGAAACTCTTTACTATGGGGGCAGAGCTCGCTCGAAATGAAAATTTTTAAATCTGAAAAGTTTGGAGACAGTTACAAAAGATCAATGGATTATTGCAGTTTGTAGTTTGTACAGCAAATGTTGAAAAACATGAGTTCTAATTGCAGCAGATGCAGAGAGTCTGAAACGTCTCTAGAACCAAAAAAACTGTCAGTACACTGTTGTAGAGTTGTTGACAGCTACAGTGTTTCGTCAGGGCTTATCTGTTGCCATTGTGCTCTCAACCGTCTCCATGCAAGGCCACTTATAGTGGCTCCTATTCCCAACCCAACCAGGAAAACAGCAAACAAACCAAGAGTTGACACCCACCAGCTGAGCTTGGTTCCATCACTGCTACTCTTGCTCATGTCTTCAAAGATGGACACCTGTTGCTCTGACTCTACGAATGTACCATCTTGAAAGGAGTCAGGGGAGGGGATTTCAATCACATCATGAACTAGCCCATCATGGTTCCCAACATATTGCAATGTCAACTTTTGGCGTGTGGCATGGAGGCGAACATAACCCCACTGAAAAGTCCGGAACAGTGACCAGTCAGGCTCAGGGAACCAAGGGTAAGTGGGATGATTTGGCATTGGCTCATCAACTGGTTGGTGAATTGCTCCCGCCATGCCTATTACAACATGAGTCGGGGATTTGCCTGTTTCGTCACAAGTGTAATTCTGTACAGAACATATCCTCTCATACTTGTGAATGTGACCAGAAAGTGCCAAGCTCACTTTGTTCTCAACAAGCAAGGGCTCTAGTGCAGCCCTTAGTTGTTGTGTTACAGGTGCTGTCACACCTGCCAGATGGTCACTAGAATAGATTGGACGATGCCCTAGAAACAAATGAATGGAGTCCTTTTCCGATCCACCGATTGCAAGTCATTTGCAATGAATGTGTACTGCTCACTTCCAGGTAAAAAATCGGTCTCTGTTGAGTAGTAGAGAAAATGGACAACCCCAATGTCCATTGAGTAGTAAAGGTTTCGGGTATCTGGTGCCCCAGTTCCTGTGGCTAATGACGAGTTCCCAGGCATTTGAAACTGGAGGCTATATGGCACACCGCACTCTCCACCTCCATCATGATGATACGGTGACCATTCCGGCTGGAATGGTTGCTGTGGCCAATTATATTCATGGTTCCCAATACAAACGTGGTAAGGAGCATTAGCAGCAATGGGTTGTACATTATGGAAAAACTCATCCCATAACCATGGTAAACCTCGAGCGTAGCTGATGTCACCAATGTGTGACACAAATATTGGCACATCACCGATTGCATCAAAATCCCTCTTTAGCCATTTCAACGTGTTAATACTTTCAGGTTGGACATATTGGTATGTATGATATGGGAATGATGTTCCCAAATCTCCATACAAGAAGCCTACCGTTTCTTCATTTTGTGGTACATGAGATACAAAGCTGAAGGTTGGGCTCCATCCACCCTCATCACTTCCCACCTGCATGCAGCACCAAGCACTGATCATACGCATTGCTGTGTGTTTTGAATGAGAACTGATTCTTTTCTTCACACCCATCATGTTTTTTCTAGTGCTTTCAATAGAAGTAACTGGATGCATAGTTTGAAGGGGATCAGACTTGCCTGATAAAAGTAGCGTTTCCCTGAGTCTAAGCCCTTCAGAACTGCATTATGGATGAAGCCTGGATCCCGCCAGTAGTAGGAATTTGCAGGATAATCACACATATCAGTTACATAGTAAGTGAGAGAAGTTTCTTGATCTGTAGTCAAATGGAGTTGGGTTTTGTCTTGTCCATACTTCACGAAACTTGGTATCTCATCTTTTGTGACAAACATGACCCGCATCTCATCCGCGTTGGATGTCAATGCAAGGTGAACATGCATTGGCTCATTATAGTTTGCAAATTCCACCTTTGTGCTTACTGCCCACCGCTTCTCAATGCTTGGTAAAATATTTCCCTCAAAATCTTTGATTTTGTTGGATGCATGTGTTGTACCTTCAAACAATCGGAACTCATACGGTGCCCGAATATTCACTAGCTGTAAAGTGAACGAGCCCTTGCCACTTGCCCACTCAGCAGAAGACTCATTAAGCATAATGTAACCAATGAAATGTTCATCACTCGATTCAGGTGGATTGTACACTCCAATCCAATTATAATGGGAGGGAGACTCAATACCATCCCAGCTGATTGTGACTGAATCACCTGAACTATTTAGTTTTGATGGCAAAACCTCAAATTGCAAAGCTGTGACTATAATACTCCCCTTCAGTGGAATTCCAACCAGCAAGAATGCAACAAAAATGACAATAATCAAGCACTCCATAGCAGTGTCTACTCACAACAATCAAAACCTGTTCATCATCAAGACCATCCAAATAGCAGCAAGTGACATTGCCACAACACCCCCACCCCCCCCCCAAAAAACCTGCAAGAATAAGATTCCAGCCCACATGGAGTGTAAGCAGTAACACAAATAATCAGTGCTCCATTAAGATTCATCCTAACATTTCATGCACAACCACTATGCCTATGTTGTAAGACTTTGTCATGTAACACTTTCACAAGCCTCACCTCTAGAGATTTTCAGGTCAGTTTTGAGGCATCATATCACAAGAGAGTACAGACTTCCAAGCTCTTATAAATGTATGAATGTTGTTCACACAATTCACTTAGCATAGATCCTTCATGGTTGGTGATCTCTTGGAGGATTAGGGTTTATATAGAGAGCTTGCATTTTGGCAGTTCTCACTCCTGGATTGAAAACCATGAGATCCATCCTGTTGGTTGGCGTAAACTAAGGCGATATACACACTCAACATGGAACCCAATTGACTCAAAATCCAAAGAAACAGATTTGATGATTGAGACACTAATTGGATTGAACATTTTCAAAAGCATTTAGACATTTTTGTATGGAAGATTTTGGACATCATTATGAAGTTGCAACATCAGATCTGCTGTGTTTTTTTTCATCTTTCAGAAACCAGAGAATGCAAAGTAGGGCAAGGGTTTACATACCGAGCAATATTTTGCCAGACCCAAATTTGTCAAATCTTATGCACTGTCAAACAATTTGTGAAAGATTTCTTCAATGGAGCTTCTTCACCACCCTGGAGACATTATTGATTCACCTGCAAAGAATAGGTCCAGATGAAGCTTCTTCAGTCAAACCTCACAGAAACATATCAACAAAACAACACACAACCCATATTATTGTTTACCACCAGTAGCAGCAGAAGAGCAAAAGGGGTTTTCCAAAAAAAATCTCTCTGACCTAATTCTTCTTCTTCATCATCATCTTCTTCACACCCTTCACTGCCATTTGGAATGAGAAAAACTTTGAGAAAGATTTCTAGCTGAAATGGGGTTTGCTCAAATCCTCACAAAAGTCAGGCACAGAACATTGAAGAGAAGAAAAGGGATAGAAGAAGAAGCGAGTGATGGGCTCTGTTGATGAGAGATTACTTGCAGCAGTTGAATTGCTTTGCTTAATTACTTGTTTGTTTGCTTGCTTGCTTGCTTGATTGTTTGTTTTGCATGCTTGCTTGCTTGATTGTTTGTTTTGCTTGCTTGCTTGCTTGATTGTTTGTTTTGCTTGCTTGCTTGCTTGCTTGATTGTTTGTTTTGCCTGCTTGTTGCTGTAATGACAAACAAAACCAGACAGAAAAAAAATACCCAACAAACAAAAAAAAAAACCCCAAACCCAAAACCAAAACTTGTTGCTGATGAGTGAGTGAGTGAGTGAGTGAGTGATTTGATGGTAGTAGTGTAGTGATGAGGTGAAATACAACAACCAAACCCAGAAACAAACAACCAACTTTGCTGCTGTTGCAACTGATGATCATGAGCTTGGGAGTGCTAGGGAGTGATGATCATGAGCTTGGAGTTGATGGGAATCTGTGTCATTTGGGGATTGTGGCTAGTGTGTCATCACAGTTGAGTCAGAAAGACATTCAATTGGCAATGGGTCCTTCTTATTCCACACACTACAAAACTACTACTGTACTGCCTGCTTCTTTTTTCTTCTGACTGCCCATTTGCCCGTCCAAGATGTGTCTGTAGCTGCCCAAACACATTTTGGTGCTGCCCCTTTTACTCTTCAGGCCTCTGTCATGGTACATCTTTGGCCTGTAATTGGGCACTACACTACACTAGCCTAGTTGTTTGTTTATTTATTGTGTACTGGAGACAATAGCCATAAAAGGTGAAAAGCCATTTACTAGTTATATCTTTGAAAACTATTTATTTATTTGTGGTCTAGAGGCTATAGCCATATATAGAGTGAAGAGCCAATTTGGTCATCTTTTTTTTTTGTAAGAGTATTATTTGTAATGCACAAGATAGGGTGAACAACCAATTAGACATGTTTTTATAATAAAAATAAAATTGGGAAAATACTATAGCCATTATTGGGTATGGCCCTCCTCTAGTTATGTTTTGTTTTGTGGTCATTGGAGGCAATAGGTAGCCATATTAGGGCGAAGAGCCATCATCTAGTCATGTTGGTTTCTTTTGGGTTTTTGGAGACACTCTACTTACTACTCCTTACATGTGTTTGGAATGAAATCCCATTTTTAGTCATGTTTCGAATAGCCATTTAAAATTTGGCATATTTTTAATTGATAAATTAATAAACATTGTAGTGGTCTCTCCTTTTGGTTGTTTTTTTTTGGGGGGTGGTTTTGGAGACACTACTTAGTACTACATTATGTTGGAATGAAATCCCATTTTTAGTCGAGTTTTGAATAGCAATTTTAAATTATGGCATATTTGATTGATAAACAAATAGTCATCTTAATGGTCTCTCTTTTTGGTTGTTGTTTTGAAGCATTTTGTTATTGACATTTTAGTTTTGTCCAAATATAAAAACAATATATTTTTCATTGTTTCTTCATGTACTTGGTGAGGATACATTTTTCATTCTTTCTTCATGTACTTGGTGAGGAAAAATTCTTCATTGTTTCATGGTGTACTCTTGGTGAGGATAGGTTCTTCATTCTTTCTTCGTGTACTTGGTGCAAATTTGGAAGGAGCTCAAAGCAAAATTTAAGAATTGGACTCTTTTTAAGAATTACCTTCCTTTGGCAACTTTGGCACAACGGTGGTAATGATAGTATTTATTTTATAGTTATGTATATGATGTCTTCATTGTAACGGCCAACATGAAAATTAATAATTTCTTGCCATTTTGCTAAAGTCAATCTTTTATAGTTGCAAACTTGTTTCGGAAACTAAGTTTTTAAGGCCACCCAAGTTCCAAGTGCCAACCTAGTAAACCACGTTCATGATTGATGTGCACCAATTTTTCAACATGTACCAATTTTTCAACGCAATCACTATGAGTTGAAAGATTGGTACATGGTGTAAATGCTTACTATCTGCCATGATCGATCCATCCATCCTTGCAAGATTGTGCTCGAAACTTTTTTCAAAATTTTGTGTCAGGTGGCCCTTTGCAAGGAAGAATGTCCTTTAGGTATCTTGTATCTTCCACTTAATGTATTAACTCATGCTTGGCTGACAATGAAATAAGTGTACTTTCATTTTTCCTTGGTTTTTTTTTACATGTAGGGATTTTCTTAATGTTTAGAGCGCCCAACATTCACTTTCTTTTCTCTTAGAGCATCTCCACCAGTGCTCAGTATGTGACTCCAGACAGTACAATTTATTGTGAAAAAATCAAAGTGTGTTGGTTTAGCTTAGGAAATTGGTTTTTCCACACCAAATTCGTGCAGCTCGTAGTGGTTGGTAAAAGGCGCAACATAGTTGTGCACCTCCAAAAAAGCGTGTAATAAATTGGTCCTGACTGTGGCTCAGTATTTCTGATTGGGTGATCGTAATGGTTGGTCTAGGTGGTTTGTTATTAGTAGTTCCCACGTATATGCATTTCCAATTACAGTTTTATTGGTGGGGTTGCCCAAAAAAGAAAGTTAAATTTAAACATTTAATTTTATTATCCAGAGTGACATACTAAGCACTGGTGCAGACGCTCTTAAGAGCTGGTTCAGAGGCAAATATGGCTGGTAAATAGTAATTTCAATGAAGTTGAAGTTTTAAATAACATGAAACTGAATTTGGACTAAGTATCCACATAAGATAATATAGTTATCCCTAAAGTCACCTTGTCTTCACCCTGTCCCTGGGCCTGCTTTCTCCCCCTATCCCCTCTTTCAGTGGTATGTGTAAGTAAGGAAATTTAATTAAATCTTAGTATGAAATGCTGAAACTCATCATTTAATGCACAAGGTTCAAGAGCAATTATGGTAGTTGTACAGGCAAGAGCAGTGAAAATATATGGAGGCGTTTAGGAAAAAGAAAATACAGGATGAAACTCAATTTACCACCAAAATTGGTGGAAAAACTAGTTTGAGTCCCAGTTAGTTTGCTTTGCAAAATTTTCATTACCAATGACACGTTTGATGCCTTATTATGTTGAAACTGGCCATTTTCACTCCCTAATCATAAAACTTTACGAATAACTCTACCTTAACAATTTCAAAGGCCAATTTTACAAGAAAGATCAGCTTTGATTGGCCAAACACGATTATTGACTTATATGGTGACATTTAATTGATCCTCGCATTAAAATACTTATACAAAGATTTCACTTATAGGTGAGCATATGAAATTAACCTACATAGTATTTTGGATGTGGTAGACATTAGTAACAAACCAACATATGCAGTGTGTGTGCATATGCTAACAACTTAGGTTAAAGATGCGTTAACAATTCTGCAACACATATGTAGGATGTTTTCAAAAAGAAACAAAATGGTTGAGAATCAAGACACAACCTTCGAGGGTAGGTGCATCTAAGTCTACTACAAATTGACTAACTTTCTTTGCACCATAAACTTTCTATGGTTGCAAGGATAATGGCATGTCCACATAATATTGATCTATAGGTGAAGGATGGTGTTCACTCTCCATTCTAATATTAAATCCCTTGTGGAGGTTACAATATTCAACAATTTTGTTACAATGGAGGTTTTTGCTTCCACCCCCTAGTCATTTATCCAAATTGAATTTTCCCTACTAATATTTACTTTACAAACTTCATTAAATTTATTTTTCATTGAATGACCAATTAGATGTAAGCATATCACCCACCCATAATTTATTGCCAATGAAACACATGCACATAAATTGGCAACTTTAACTTTTGTATTTGTAAGCACCTCCCCCTTGCAAGATATGTTTGTCAATTGAAGGGACTTCTGAAGGGACTTTTTGTTGTTCCCATGCAAATCTTCTACCAATTCAAATAAGAAACATTTCATGCTTTATATGATCGGCTGCTCCCAATGGCCTCCCCACAAGTTTTTGGGCCCGCGCCTTTGGACTACCACCCTAGAGGCAACAACCCTCAAATTAGGGGAGGCCCTCAAGAGCTGGCCTTCCCCTATAGGCCTAGGAGGTATTCAGATGTTGTGTTTTGTTTTAAGAAGTGGAGATGGTAATTATTAATTAGCCTTGCTTGGGGAATTTCAAAGGGTATTGTTTAATGATGTTTTTTCTTTGGGTGATAACAATTATAGCTTTAAATGGCAAAGAGAGATGTTTAATCATTTTTTTCATTAGTATCATTCATTTTTGTGTTTTTACATGGTCAAATAGGATTAACCAAAGGAATACACAAAAGGATGACATTGTGACAAATTTTTGGTACACCTTAAAAAAATTGGATCCAAAAAAACTTAGAATGACTTAGGGTTTAAATAATTTAAAATAGTACAAAATAAATTAGAATAATTTTTAAATTAAAATTTAAAAAACTATATTAACTTAAAATAAAATAACCAAAAATAGGTTAGCTTCAAATAATCTAAAATAGCTTTAAACTAATTAACTTAGAATAACCAAAAATTGGGTACGGTGGAATAACTTAAAATAGCCCAAAATAACATAAAATAATGTAAGATAAAATACCTTGGAATAGTTTAAGGTAAAATTTTTTTGAATAATATATGATATTTTAGCTTAAAATAGTCTAAAGTAGTTTAGGGTAACTAACTAAATAGGTAAGCTACACTACATAGGTAAAATAGGAAGAAATGTTCATGATAATGCAATGAATAAAAATTATTATTTGTTGAAAAAATGATCCACTAGTTAAGGGTTTCGACTTTTATTGTGAAAGTGAGGGGTTCAATTCTTCACATTTGCAACCTATTTGAATTTTTAAAATTAGTCTACTTAATTTAAGTTAAGTTAGGCTACTTAATTTAAAACCTAGCCTAATTGAAGGTTGCTTAAGTAAGCCATGTGATGCCATTTTTTTAAATTTGGAATTTGTCACATGTCAACATTTTAATGCTAAAAATTTGAAGCACCTCCACATTTTAATCACAAAATTAGTTACAAATGATCGTGCCACATGAACATATGCAACTGCAAATTTTAATCATTAAAATTAGTTGTAAATGATTGTGTCATGTTGGTTAAATGAAAAGTTGATGTTAATCACACTTTGATGGGACTATCGTTCCAACTAGGTGTCACAACATGTCTTTTGTGACTAAATAGTGTAAAATCACATATATGACATATACAATTAAAAAAGAATCTTTGTTAACTTTTAAAACCAATCATTAAATATATAAATTCCTTGTGTATATCTAATTTAAAAACTAAATGAATTATATATTCAAATTTTAGTTGGAAAATTTGTGAAGCTTGCATTTATGGAACATGTAATATTGACAATTTAATAGTTTTAATGAACGTGATAACCAAACATAAGTTGTGTAGGTCCACACATCCATAGTGCACACCAAGTTATTAGGTTGTTGTGTTTTTGAAACATTTGGGGTTTTGGGGGGGAGAAAGGTGTGGACCCATTAACAAAATTAAGATGCTAACTTATTGATACTTCACATGTCTTCAACCTTACTTGAGCTTCAATTTGAAAGTTTGATTGGCCATGAAAACAAAGTAGTTTACACTTTTTAAGATGGATAATGTGTAGCAAAAATAATTTTTGGAATACATTTGTTTTTTGGTTATGAATTATACCATATGCAACGTTCACATTGTAAAAAGTAGATGGTTGAAATGATTGATGTTTCACTACATCCACATAATATTTTCCATTCATGAAAACAATGTTGACAAGAAGTGCTACAAAATATGATTGAGAAAACAAAAAATACATATATCTCACCTATCTTGGTGGAACATTTGAACTTGCAACGAGTTTTGATTTATTGATGTCTAAGGAGGCACATGATGTAAATTTGCACATGTTGTCAAATTTCACAATATTAATTGGTAAATTAACCATGTAAATCTTAAATTGTTTCATGCAATTGAAGTAGGGATGAAACATTAACAAAAAAATTGCATGTTCTTTATAAATATATAGTGAAAAATTGCATGTTCAAATCTAAACACAATGAAAATGGTTTTGAAATTTGTGGTCATTTATGAAATAATTGGATTATAAGAAACATTCCACGATATACATGTTTCAAACATGCATTGAATTGTTTATATTTAATTAACAATTAAATTTTGCAATTAGTTATGGTATATTAGAAAAATCCATGCATGTGTTTGGGCCTCAAATTACCCTTTCATGCCTAGTGAACTATCCTTAAAGTCCCATTTAATAAAGAAGCAAATCACCTTAACTAAACATGGAATAACATTAAATCCATTTAATATTTTGTTGAATTTAGGAAAATTCATTGCACATGGGAAAAGTGATATTGAAGATGAAATTACTTTTACCATTAGCAACAATGACAAAGCAATTCCACCTATTATTTACAACATTGCATTGTTTTGTGTAGATTTTTGACATTTTACTCCCTATTTAAGCCAAACTAAAGGTTCTAATCTCATGTTTGGCTAGATTTGCAAATAACTCTATTGCTATCAACTTTTATCAAGTAGACTTGTAGAAATGTAAAGTTGGCCAAAAAAGTTTTAAAAAAAAGGGCCAAAAAGAATGGACAAAGGCTTGTAATATTTCATAATTGATTCTAGCTTGTGATAAAATTGTATTACCTTTCATTACAAGAAATAATTTACAATTAAACTAATCATGCATGTTTTTTCAAAATCCAAATCAACGTGTATTTGTGATCTCAATGATTGTGTATACTCTATTTTTAGTGGTGGTAGATTGTTTTCTAAACCAATCATGTGAATAGGATTAGTCATGGATCCACATTTTTGCGTACTGAGTATAAAATGAATGTTAAATATCATTCACAATTTTTTTGATGAAAATTTGTATACACATGTATTATGATTGGTCACATTAAAAAGAAATCTTCCATATAATTTCCACCAAAAAAATTGGGGGAAAATCTATTTATATATATATATTTGAAAAAGATGCTCTATCACATCATAATATTAAAGAAGGTTGTTTGTTTGTTTGTGTTTTTGGTCTCCTAGATCTCCCTAACCATAGTGCCCCATGCCGCACTCTTGGTACCATTTGAAAGCCTTTGATGATAAAGGTTGCGCCAAGGTGGTTTTGTAATGTTTAAAGTTTAGACTTGGTTATGGTTTAATAATTATTAATTATTGAATAATTTTGTCATTGAATTTCTTTTAATTAAAATTTTTTTAGGTGTCTATTGGTATTATTGTAAACATGCCAATGGGCAAAGGTTCAATGCAAGTGATTTTGTAAATTTTAGACCTAAGTTGTAAAAGACATTGAAGTTTTAATAATTTTCATCATAAAAAAATTAATCAATATTTTTTAGAAAATTTAATTAATATTTGATAAAAATTTTAATGAAATTTGGGTTTTAAACTTAGGCTAAAGGAGGTGTACCATTTTCCCTTTCAAAATTCAATCAGTATTACAATTAACAAAATTATAAAGATTTGAATTTTTTTCTTGAAATTTAATGAATTTAGACCATTTTCCCCATGAAAAATCCTTTGTATAAGTCAAAACCATATTTTTTCACATTAAAATTTGACAATATTTTGTTGGCAAAAGGCCATTAGTTACAAGCATTATTGATTATAATGGAAACTAATATGTGCTTTTTTAATCAATGAAGAGAGCAAAAAGGCTAAAACATTTTCATCCAAGATCAAACAAAGCCAATCCAAGTGGGCCAATGAGAACCGATGTTGGTACCTTGTGCTACCTAATAGGTCATTAATGAAACAAAGCTTGAAGGTTACAAGCTATATAACTCATGACTTGATAGCCAATTAGAGGAGCATGATTTTCATTATGGTTATGGGACATAATCGACTAAAATGAGAATCAAGATGTCCTTTTTTCATCCATGAAAAAAAACAACGATGTTATTTTCATCCAAGAAGTGAAGGATTCTTAAATTATCATTGGGCCAATGAGAGTCAAAATTTGTACCTAGTGCTACCTAGTAGGTTGCTATTGAAAGAAAGTGGAAGGTTATGAGTTATAACTCATGACGTAAATGATGATAAAATGCATGAAATAAGACATCAAATATGAATTTTCATCCATCAACAAGAAGGTTACATCGTCGCATTTGAACCTTTGAACAATAAGATTATGTTTGGTAACTAGTTCAATTTGGTCACAACTTTTCATCCATCAACATGAAAGTTACATTGTCGCTCTTAAACCTTTGAAGGATAAGGTTATGTTTGGTAACTAGTTCAAGATCACAACTTTTCATCCATCAACATGAAGGTTACATTGTCGCTCTTAAACCTTTGAATGATAAGGCTATGTTTGGTAACTAACTCAAGGTCACAACTTTTCATCCATCAACATGAAGGTTACATTGTCACTCTTGAACCTTTGAATGATAGGGTTATGTTTGGTAACTAGCTCAAGGTCGCAACTTTTCATCCATCGACAAGAAGGTTACATTGTCACTCATGAACGTTTGAGCGATAGGTCATGTTTGGTAACTAGCTCAAGGTGGAAATGCCAACCTCACTTCAACTATTTTTGGCAATTGATGAACGTCAAATCAATTACCTAGTTCATAACACCAGTTTTTTTTAATTGGCAAAACTAAATTTTTTAAAAAAAAAAGTGATTTTTGGAAATTTTCAATTGCTCTTAGAAGTGAGGGAGGGAAAAAAAAAGAGTAAAAATCACCGTATCCACATATTTGGTTTTCATTGTGTAGCCACAAATATAGAAGGATAATTGAAGATTTGTAATTTTTATTTTCCCTGGTTTATAGATTTGGCTAAATCTTCCTAGCAATGATCATCACTTTTTTCTACAACTTCCTATGAATGACTGCCACTTTGGCTAGCCAAAAAAAAATAAAATAAAAAAAATCCTAAAAAAATACTGGTCCATAACCCTGTCGCTTCTGAAAATGAAATAGCCACGAAAATGGTATAGCCTGAAAATGCAATAGCCTCGAAAATGCAATAGCCTATGGATGGATGAAATAGGGCGCCTCGATTCTCATTCATTACGGTAGGGGTTGCCTCGTAAGCCGGATGGAGAACCGCCGGTTACGTAGTCCAAGCTTGGTCGGGGCATTTTAACGAGAGAAAGAGTTGCTTTGTTGCTCTCGTGCTTTAGAGAAGCTTCTTCTTCTTCTTCTTCTTGTGCTTGCTTGCTGGTTGTGTGTGTTTTGTGTTAGCGTGGAGATGGACGACGATGTGGCCGCGGCATCAGAGCAGGTACAGAAGCTCTGGGCTGATGCAACGCAAGCCGCACAGAAGCAGTTGCAAGCAATCGTAGCATGTGAGTCCACCAGAGATGCGGCAGCCCTGCCGCGCATGAATGCACTGGTGCAGGATCGTATGGCGACGTTGCGATCGCTCATGCTGCGTCTCGAACTCATTGCTCAGCAGTACCCGACGTACGTATGTTGTTGTTTTTATTATTCTTCAGAATTGACCCCCCCAAAAAAAAAAACCCCAGATTAGGGTTTGGTGTCGCTATTTCCTTGCTCGGAACATCCTACGAAGTTGAAAGGAAATTGAGTTTTCTGAACATAATTTGTGATTTCCATTTAAGTAGATGGCAATAATGACAAGAATCGAACGATGGAAGTAATTTTCCCTCGATCAGAGAACACAGTGAGTACAGACTCTTGACTATGATTGTAAGTCTCGGAAACTTACAGGGCGATTAGGGTTTGGAAACGCTTAGCCTGGTGCTGAGTTTTTTAATTTCTGGAGAAAGGCTTTTTCTTGTAGGTGCATTTGCAAATTCATTCTGGGAAAGGTTGTTCAAATTTTAGTTTTAGGGTTTCTATTTTTGTGATTTTGTTGCAGGAATTGTATTTTGATTGTATATCTATCACATGTCTGTTTTTAATGACATAGTGAGGAGGGGAGCGAATCGTGTTCAAGGATGCTGCAGGAGTGGAAAGATCAATATCAGGCGTGGGTCCATCATACACCTTTTACCATTTCTTCTTCTTCTTCTTTTATTATGTGATGATTAGTAGAGTTTCCAGAAGGTTGTGTCATTTTTTTTGTTGAATTACTATATGGACCACTCCATTTATTCATGAAGCTCGTTATACTTGTTGCCCTCTCATTTGTGAAGGGTGACTCATTTCATCAGGTTGCGCATGAGCCTCAGGAATGCCAATGTACAAGCAAAAGTCAATGTTGAAAAAGCTGCCAAGGATGAGGTTAGTTGAATGCCAAGGTGGCGCATTACTCATTTAACAATATGATGATGATGGTTTCCAAAGGAAGTGTTATTTTAGTTTGGGAATCTTATAGACCTAGGTTTGTGGTTAATGATACCTGGATATTTGATGCATTGCAGAGGGAACAGCTGCTCTCAGGTGGGGAGGATGCTACTCTCCGGCGTAGACAATTACAGTATGTCATCTTCCCTCCTTCCAATGTCTTCTGCTGTTTTCTGCTTCCATCACTGCCCCCTTGCTGATCTGTCATTTATTATGCTGACTGCAAATAGCATTATACATGAACTGTTGAATGAGTCTCTTCTTTTGTCTCATCCATCCTGCTGCCAATGTGAGGAGAGTCACAGGTCATCTTATCAATTAACCCATACACAGAATTACTCAACAGGTCTGTGTTTGCAGAACCTGCTCACAGCAGGTCATTTTATCATCCTGTTTAGCTGTGTCACATTTATCTGGCAAGTGTTGTGAAGGTACTTGGAAACTAGCACTTTGGTCATGGAATGTTTTTGAATAATTTATGGGTGGTTGAAGGACAAAAGCAGGTATTACAGCTGCTGCTGAGAGCATCACAGATGGTCTGCGCCGGACACGGCAAATGATGGTCCAGGTCAGCCCATTTGAACTACTGAATTTTCTTACTTGGGTGGATTGCTAAATCAGCACTGTGATTCACTGCTTTTCACAATGGTGCATTGGAAAAAAAGCTGCAGAGAAAATACTGTCATGTTGTTCTCCATTTTGGTTCTGGTGCCCTTGAGAAGTAAGACCTTATAATGGATCTACTGTACTACCCTTGGTATGTTTGCTACATAACAAGGGGTTTAGGTTGGATCCACTTTGAATGAGGACACTATACGGTGCTGGCTGATATCATGCCTGAGTCTTTAGTTGCTTTGGGAAAAATGTGAGTCTAAAAGGTTGGAGATTTTTATGTAGTTATGTGCCCTAAATTTTGGACAGATTATTTTATCTGTACTCACTTTGGGAGCTGATGAAGTCAGTGGTGAGTACTGACAGCTAGTTGCTGCCATTTGCGGTGCTGATAGTCTGACCTTTTGGGAGTGACACTCACAAGGTCATAATCACGCATTCTTGTTGTGTTTGTTTTGGTTTGGCCAGAGCTGAATAGCAGTTACCTTCAAAATGTTTTTGTGGAGTTTTCTCTGCAATGTCATTGTTATATTTGGTTGGATTTAGTTCTGTACTCCCATTTAGGTCACCTATGAAAGATATGCACAGCATACTTTGGAATCTGATTGTTGTTGTACTGTGCTGTGTTATTTTTGCATTGGAATGTTAATGCATCGTAGAAGCCCATACATCCCAATCCTTATGAGCTCAAAGGGTTAACAAGTTTTGAGCAGATCTGATATAATCTAGCTCTTGGGGACAAATTTTGAATTTTGCTCATAATAGGCTTTCACACTTGAGCTTTGTTCGTTTACCATAGACATTTGAGTGACATGATTAGTTTTGGTGCCTGCAGGAAGTGGAACGCAACACAGCCACACTTAGCATGCTTGGTAAGTGCACAAAACTAATTTTCTTTTTACATGCTTCAGCTCAATGAGAAAGGAGATGCTTCAATTTCATAATAGTCTGAAGTTGAACATTTTGAGATTTTTTGAACACTTTGAAATTTGTGGTTGGACTTCTGTCAGAACTTTAATGTGTCACAACAGCCAACCTGCTCAATCTTCATAGAAGTGGAGACATCTGTGGTGTTGGAATGGTGGTATGCAGATGAATCAAATTCAACACTCAGGATGACAGATAAGGAGTACAAGGGGCAGCGTTCCATCTTGAATACAACCCGTTACATGCTGACCTCAATGCAACGGCAAGATGTTATTGACAGGTGTTTTCCATTCATCTGTATGCACTTTTTCCCAGGGTTGGCAACTATGTTGCAGTTTAGCATTTGGTTTACAATTTAGTGGAATTGTCTGGACATGAACTTTTACCTGATTCTTGAACAGAATAAAAGTGGGGATTGGTGTCATAGATGGGATTTTGCAGGATCACTCTGAGGGCTCAGAATTCCCTCCTGCTTTTCACAATCTAGTGGCATATGGAATTTGATTGCACTGTGACAAACATTAATTAGCTGGATGCTGTGGCACATGTTTATCTTGCATTTTGTGGCAGTATGTTTTGAGTCCAGTTTGGAGAGGAGGACAACAGTTTCAATGTCAGTACTTAGTGATAAATATTTGCCTCTAACCTGATTTTTCCATGGATAAGTAGGTGTGGACACTACTTAGACTGGATGCTTTAAGGTGGTTTTTAAAAAGAAAGGATAAGAATTGAATACTTTTGGAGCATTCAGTCAGATGACTAACCCAAATGTTTGATGATATGGTTGGCATGTTGTGGACATGTGACAGGGTGATAGTGGTTTTCTTTGTCATTCTCTTCCTGCTAGTCTGTGGCTACATTGTTCAGAAGCGATTGCCCATTTTGAGGCTCGGAAGAAAGGCACCGGTGTTGCCCTCATACAAGCCACCTTTGAAGGTACCTGAGCCACCTTTGCCTGTACAGTCCCCTCTATACTCACCGCGAAAGCTTGACTCGGTTCAAAGTGCTCCACAATTCTATGAACATCAAGCTGCTGAACCAAGGCTTGGATCTGCACAGTCTGCCCCAGAGCCCCTGTTTTATACCAGTGATCAGGTCAATGAACCCTTGTACCATGAGGAGTTGTGAAATGAGGAACTTTCTTGTGAAGGTGGGTGATCTTGTCGGCCTGCCTTTGTGGCTCGTAGATTGTTCATGAAAAGATATTAACCCCTTTCACAGTGATTGAGATGGTGTCACCTCCCTGGCTGCAGTTTTCATCTTGGATGTCGGATTGCCAATTCTACCAATGTGCATCCAGGGAGGTGGGTCCATTGGTTGCACGTGCATAGTTAGAAGAGACAATCTTGCACTCAGTTTTCCATCCTCTGTACAGTATAGATGAAAGTCTAGGTCACTGCTAGACATTTGTTGCTCCAGGAATAGATGCAATTGTTTGAATTCTGTTAAATTGGGAACAGGGGACTTTTTGTTCACTTGTGGTCCCAGGTTAAGAATGGCCACTTACTAGTGAGTCATGTTGCAAGAACTGTCCAACTGTTAATCTGAGATTGATGTGTATAGAGGAGAGAGATATCCTAATGATTTAATCTTCTTTTTTGAGTGATTGGCTGTTGCATGGGATCCTCTTCATTTTTCTTTCCAAGCTTGGACTACAATTGAGGCCTCAAATCTGGGTGAATAAAAGGCTGCTAAGATTCTCCTGCTCAGTATGAGGTTGATTCTCAGAAGTGAGGAGGTCTCTGCATTATGATTGCATAAGAGCATCTCCACCCCCACACTGGCAAACACTCCTTTTCATTAAATCTTGCAGTAGGATAGCGCAAATCCTGCTGCACTCCTGTATTGATGTCCATTTTGCAGTGGTCATTTCAACCCTTTTAAAAACTTCTTTTCTAGTATGGTTTTGGACAGTGACTATTACTCGTCCAGATGTAAAAACATAAATGATCTTTCAGCCTTTTAAAGGGACTTCAATGATTTTTGTGGGTGGTACAAGGGCATGAAGAGGAATGTTGGGGAGTATAAATCACATTTGGAAACATGAAAAATTTGGAAAATACCTTGAGGAACATCCTAACTTTTTTTGCAATCTTCTTTGGAATGTCCAACTTGTTGACCACTGGATTTTATGTTTGCAGATGATGATCACAAAGACATCTACTTTTGATCTAAACTTAAACAAATGACATGACATTCCTTTTCCATCCTTGCTACAAAATTAAACATCACTCCTAGCCCCAACAATGGGAGTTTGGTATGCTCTGGTTGTGTATTGTTGATGAGCAGAAAACATTTGTGGTTTTCAATCCTTTGACAGAAACATGGAAATCGTTTCCTCTAATGTCTAGTCCTCCTTTCAGACATTGCGTTACGTGAATGGTGGTTGAGAAAGATACAAACTCCTACAAGATTTTTGTTGCTGACAATTGTGAGACTTTGTGAGGTACATAATCAACTTCAATTCACAGGTAACTTGTTTCATGCAAAGTATCGGTGCTCGATTTTGTGACTTTTAACTTTTTGCTTTGCTTCTTCACCTGTAGCAAAGCAAAAAATGAGAGTTTCAAAATCAACAAAACAATGCACAGAGTTAATATGCTAGGTTGACATGATTACCGAAACAGAAAGCACAGCAGCATTTTGTACCTATACATGTTGCCGACAAAGGTTGGGCTCCTGCAGTCAGGAACAAACCAACAAGAGAGAACCCATCACAAACTTTAAGCTGAAAGGAATGTAGTATATCACTGCAGTCTTGCACACAATCTCATGTGTTGCAACAACTGAGCATGCAAAATCAGGGTCTAGGCTCACCCCCCTTCAATGCAGATTCTCCTGGCTATATATAATTAGGCCAGATCCCCACTACCATCCCAAGAGCATAATCTACCTTCATGGTCATAGTTGTGAAGGTCTTCTTCATGCACAATTGTGAATGACTGAACTCCAAGCACTTAGTGCCATGTATCTTCTGAAATTGCATGCTACTGATGTGCACCTTCACAGTTACAACATCAGAAGAAGACCACCTAAGACCACCAGAAATCTATACTGCACACAATCTTTAATAGGCTGTAGTTCATAGAAGCCATGAAGTACAGGAAGCACTCTCAAGATCATAGTCATTGTAAACACACAAAATAAAAGGGGAATAATTTCAAGAAGTCGGATCACAACATCCAGTTAAGGGATAACCTCCAAGCAGCTATGGCACTACTCACCACTGCAATGAAACCAGAATTGAGAAGCAAATCCTTGACATTAAGAAGTTTACAGCAGGTGCCCTCCTTGGCTATGGAGCAAAACATGAGGGGGTTTGTTCCATCCCTCGGGGTTTCTGGATTTGAAACCCAGGCAGCAGCATTTTGCATGACGAGCAAAAGGATATCTACTCCAGTCCCCTCACAATTGTAAGTCTATTTCAATGCTGCTGCTGCTACCTGCAGAACGTTGTTGTATACAAGACAAAACTCGCAATCTGAAGCACAAAATGTGTCAGCGCAGCACGAGGGTTCCGTCACCTACTACTTCCTTCTACTGTTTCAATAGCAAGATGAATACTAGACAACAAGTGCGTGCGTGCATGCATGCAGCCGCTTCATGAAGAAGATGAAGGAACGACGCGGAGGATTAGGGTTGATAATTAGGGTTTAACGCTCAGAAATTTGACGCAATTGAAACTCTTCTTCTACTTGTCTTCCGATTGAGTTTCCGATTTGGTAGCTCCATCTTTGCTTTCCGCACATTTGAGCATTTTGGTATCGTCTTCTTCGGTTGAAGAAGGTGCTCCCGGGGTATGTGTTGGCGTCCTTGTATCGATCAACAAACAAGAGACGGAGTGGCGAGAAGAGGAGACGGAAGAGGAGGAAGAGCAAATATATGACGATGAGCACGACGTAAAGTAGGACTCCTATTTGGGCTTTAACATCTTCTTCTTGATTCTTCTTCTTCAATCTGTCTACCTTTTCTTTCTTCATGTCCTCATTGCGAAAATTTTGTAGGAATTAGAACGATGTTGTCTAGGTTGAGAACCTGGCATTTGCGGACAGGTTTCTCTGCAGTAGTCAAGAAGGGTGTGAACGGTGCTGCTACACCAGTCTTCTTCTCATCACAAACTATTTCCAGACAAGAGTACTTTGTTGCAGAATTCTGTGCGTTATCACGTCATTCAATTCCCAGCTGTCATTCTGAGAGCTTAGAAACAGAGTCCATAGCTCCTAGTATCCGAGGTGAGAAGAAGAAACATCCAGAGAGAAAGCCAGATTGCAAGGGCGGAGGAGGAGAGCAGGTGACTTGTAGATTTGCTACTTCTTTGAACTCCAGCTTTAGATTGTTTGCTGCTTCAATTGGGAGGAGTTTTTCGATCAATCAGCGCTGGTTTTCCACGAGGGCGGTGGGAGCTGGAGGGCCTGTTGATCGAGTACGAACAGCTGATCCGTACGTTGCAACAGAATTGGCGTTGGATGCAGTGGTGAAAATCTTCACAGTCTCAAGCAGCCCTAACTATTTTCTTCCATGGCAGAACAAACCACAGCGAGAAGTCACTGGCTCAGGTTAGTTAGTTCTTGCCTCCTCTTCCCTCTTCTTGGCCCCCTCTTCTTCCATTGTCTTGTTTTATGCTTTCGAAAACTGGCATCTAAGAAAAGAGATGGACCAACAGATGTGAACTGCATGCAGGCTTTGTTATATCAAGGCGACGGATTGTCACGAATGCTCATGTGGTAGCAGATCAAACATTTGTACTTGTGCGCAAGCATGGTTCACCCATCAAGTATCGGGCAGATGTTGAGGCAGTGGGCCATGAGTGTGATCTGGCACTGCTCCGAGTCCGTAGTGAAGAATTTTGGGAGGGGATGAGAGAGCTTGATTTTGGTGACATTCCTTTTCTTCAAGAGTCTGTTGCAGTTGTAGGATATCCTCAAGGTATGAACTTTTTCTGAACTGCCCTGAAGGGCAATCCTTACTCTCTCTATTCAGCATTCCAGTATTGACTGAAAGTGAGTTTTTGCAGGTCTCGAGTCTGCCTTCTTATTCATCATTCTGAAACCATTTCTGAGTGTGTTTCTCAATTGTGCGATTTGTTTGTAGGTGGGGACAATATTTCAGTGACAGGTGGTGTTGTGTCAAGAGTGGAACCAACACAGTATGTGCATGGAGCAGCTCATTTGATGGCCATTCAGATTGATGCTGCCATCAACCCAGGCAATAGTGGAGGGCCAGCACTGATGGAGGATAAGGTGGTAGGAGTGGCCTTCCAGAACCTTGCAGGTGCTGAAAATATAGGGTGCGTAGCCTGCCTTCTGTTTTCTGATATGTGATGTGCATTATAGAATAGTTGTCTTTCTGGCCCTGCAACCAGTCCATGTGGCAGAAGCCCTTTTTCCAGTTTTCTTTTTGCACTTTCATGCTCATGTATGTTGACTCCATGCTCAAGTAAAATTCAGGCCACCTAAATCTCCTCAGTGCTTGCAATTTGTATTTATTTTGGCTCTTGGATTTGGAGTCTGTTTACTCACAATGAAACTCTGGTCTATCCATTTGAGTTGTTGCCATCAGGTCTGACTTGCATTGGACAACTCTGTCATATTTTGGCACTGTAGGTACATCATCCCTGTACCTGTAATCAACCATTTTCTGTCAGATGTGGAGGAGACAGGACGCTATGTTGGGTTCTGCTCCTTGGGGGTCACATGCCAGCCAACTGAAAATGTGCAGCTACGGGATCATCTCAGGTCTCTTTTGCTGTCTCTTTCTCTGACACTATGGATCTATTCATGTGGTTCTCACAAGAAGGTTCCTCAGAGAATATATTTTTACCTCAGAGATGGTGTTAGCAGAGCCAGGACAGTTTCTTTCTCAAGCAACTTCATTGATGTGTCATTGTATCCCTTCACTCACAACCACTGTGCTATCTGTTTCTGTTGAGAGAGAAGACATGGAACTAAATGTGTACTGTCTATGTATGTGTTGCACAGAATGCCTCTTGGGCTGACAGGTGTGTTGATCAACAAGATCCACCCTCTCACCAACACCAGTAGTTGCCTGCAAAAAGATGATGTAATTCTGGCCTTTGATGGCACTCCAATTGCAAATGATGGCACTGGTAGGTCCAGGCCCTCATACTTCCATTGTTAGTTTCTTGCTTCCAATTGGGTGGTCTCAGTCTGACAGAGGTCAACATCCCTTACCTCTTATACATATCAATCAAATTTTGTGCAGGCATAGAGACAGTGAAACTTGAACTGGTTACTTGCTGTGCAAATTTGTGTTTGTTGCAAGATTGAAGTCACAGAATAATGAGGGAGGGAGGGGAAGGTTAAAAGGAAGAGTACATAGGAACTGATGTATAGGTGATGGAGAGCTGACAAGTCTGAGACTTCCAGTGCATTTTCGTAACAGGGAGCGCATCTCCTTTGATCACTTGGTCTCCATGAAAAAAGCTGGTGCCTCTGCTTGCCTGACAGTGCTCCGTTCAGGCCAGCAGTGCAACTTTAATGTGAAACTTGGCCCTGTATGTCATCTCAATCTCCTCCAATCCCTCATCATGTTTGTTTCCCAGTGATTAGTGCACACAGATGAAGCAGAGCCAGCAGTGTTCAAGAATGGCAGTGAGTGGCTCAATGAAATTTGATTTCTCCTGTACTCCTTCACCTTGTGCTCAAATCTACCCAAAATGTCCATCTGAACTAATATGGTTTGGGAATTTTGAGTTTCAATGCATATTTTAGTGGGTATTTGGTTGCTTATCTACCAAAAGAGAGGTGCTCACTTCAAGGTGTTCTCTTCATGTTGAACATTTGGAACTGTCTTTTGTACACTTCCATGAAGATAATAAGCTCAACTATTTATGATCGAGGATCTTTTCTTTCTTTTCATTTGACTCTCTCATTGCCTAACTGCCTCATTGTCCATGCTGGTTGCAGTTGCGGCCCTTGGTCCCTATACACCAGTTTGATAGACTACCAAGTTTCTACATATTTGCTGGGCTAGTGTTCACACCTTTGACTCAGCCCTACCTTCATGAGTATGGTGACGACTGGTACAATACATCACCCCGCCGTCTATGTGACCGTGCACTCACAGCTAACCCTACAAAGCCTGGAGAACAGCTTGTGATCTTATCTCAGGTAAACTACTTGCATTGGCAAAGAATGTAGGTTGTTCTTTACATTGAACAACTGTTCTTTCCATCCTTGCGCAGACTTGGCATGTGCTATGAGCTTGAGATTTTGGCAAACTGGTGGTTGATGTTGTTTTTTGGTCTTTGAAGACTGATCTTATTTGACAATGTGCAAGTCACTGACTGAATGAGCATCTCACAGGTGCTCATGGATGAGATCAATGTTGGCTATGAACGGCTTGCTGAGCTTCAGGTCTGTTTTTCACATTGTTATTTCTTTTTGCTCTTCTTAATAGTTGCCATGAACTTCTTCTCCTACTTTGTTCTGTTCCAAAGTCACTCCAAATGTGGTCAATCATGCTACTTAATTGATTATGGTCACCTCCAAGGGATTTTGTAGGTGAAAAAGGTGAATGGAGTTGATGTCTACAACCTCCGACATCTTCGGCAACAGGTTGAAAGCTGTCAAGAACCAAGCCTTCGATTTGATTTGGATGATGGCCGTGTGGTGGTATTAGATTTTGAGGCTGCAAAGGAAGCTTCTTTACGCATACTGCAGCGACACCGAATTCCATCACATGCATCCAATGACCTTTTGGTGGATCAGGTTTCAAAAGAGGATGCTTTTGAGAGCTGGGAGGGTCCTGGGGAACGTAAGGAGGAGGCTGAGCCTGAGAAGCCAAGACAGCACAGGGAACCAGTGCCAGTAAAAGCCTCCTCTTGAGGCTGTCAGCAAGTCATGGCACCTCTATGTCAAAAATTTCAAGCTGAACTTTTTGTTGTCAGCAGTTTTTGTTGGAATCAACAAGATGGTGTACAAAGTGGAGTTGAGATATGTGCACACAATTTTAAAAGCTTCCTGTGTTGCAGAGTTCAGAAAATCTCTGAAAGATTAGCGTGTCCATTAATTGAGGACTTGAAATGACTAGTACACTCACCATGGAGTCTACGGCCTAGAGGGAGGTTATTGACATTCTTTGCCCTGTTGACCTCATGAAAGGGCAACTTGCTCTGGCAACCCAGCTCTTGACAACAATTAATTATGTTTAGACATCAACTGAACAGCAATTGCTACTGTCTACACAGCAGTAACCAATGAATTATTTTGTTTCTCTGGTTATGTATGTCAACAAACTAATGCTTATGGCTGTTGTGCACAATGGAAGAAAAAGGGGGTTGCTAGAGTTTCAAGCCAGATTGCCCTCCCATGACATGGAATATCATATGCACAACACTAAGATTGGACTTCACAAAATGTCAGCAAGCTTGAAAGCATACACCTCTGTTATTGCTCATTAACCTTTGCTTTGCAATCAACCTAACCTTCAAAAGCTGTTGTTTCTGAGCTACAGTCTTCCCCATGGACAATCCATAGTGTTCCCTCAAGTGTGAAAACTTCTTCCTCAAGTTCAAGGTCATTATGGTGGTTGTCATGAAGGCTCTTCCTCAGCCTTCATCCTTCATAGATACATAAAGAAACAAGAATAAAGAGAGCTGTAGGATTCTTCAGAGCATACCACATGCATGGTGATACTTCTGCACTCACCATCCCACCCAGGTTCTGTGCATCCAACTTAGAGCCCATGAGGCCTGCAGCTTCCATGATCTCAACAAGGTGGTCATTTGCCTCTGCTTTGTCATGTGATGTCTTCAGGAGCACTTGTTCAGTTTCCTGAATGCGGTTTTGAATCACAAGCCAACAGAGAGATTCTGGCATGATCAGCAACACTGCCAATGCAAGACAAATTGCAGGCACAGCACCTGCACCAGGCATGAGGCACCAACTGAGGTGTGCTGCCAATCCTGAGAGGCAAAAGCTAACTATGTAGCTAAAGAGAATGCCACAGTTGATGAAAATTCCTGGGAGTGAAACAAGTGAGCCATGGCTACCTGAAGAGGCAGGTTCAGCTGTGTAGAAAGAAGCTATCATTAGTGCAAAACCAACACCAAGTACTCTGCCTAGCATGAGGACACTGACTAGAGCTCCTACTAGAAAGAAGAGGGCTGCCACAGCCATGGTCCATCTTCGGCCAACAGCATCAGCAATCCAGCCTGCAGCCACTGCCACTAAAAGTAACACAATGCTCAAGAATCCAACCAGCACCTCCTCCTGCACTTCTTTGATTCCCAATTTTATGAACAGTATGGCACCACTGCTCACACTGGTATCTGAACTGCAACCAAGATACATGATGACCACCAAACGATCTCCTTGCAGTTAGTACTCTAGACATTTCAGCCATCATCAAAGAAAGTCATACAGAATTTGGGGGTGAGTCAGGCCTGCTTACCATAACCCAGAAGACTGGAGTTCAAAGATGCCAAGATGGTGCAAACCAGCACATACTTGTTGAAATTCCTCCACTGCCATCTGCTGGCTTTGCTGTTCTTGGGGAGTGTGTCTGCAGACAGCAGTTCAGTACTTTCCCACAAGCTTTGCCTTCTGTTCCACCTCCACAAAGCCTCTCGGACACTCCCCAGTTTGCTCTCCAACATTTTGCTGCTCTCCATTCTCATGATACCAGGGTCCTACTGCCAGTGATTCCCTCTCATAATGTGCCATCCGGAACCCCTTGTTATTTTCACAGGTTTCAACCTCTCCTGAATCCTTCCTGGTAAACATAGCAGCAACTCATAACAACAGGTACCACCCAACAACAATCCACAGCCAAACTTTCCCTCCTTACTGAATTTTGCAAGACTGCGATAAAGCACCTCTCTTGCTTACATTTGCATGTAAATTCTCAGTCTTTTGCAGTCTGCTACGAGAGCAGCAGAAAAGTACCATTCTAGGAGACAGACAGAATCTAGCACTTTTGGCTATGAAAGACATTAAGGGAAAGCACGACAAGCTCCATTTCTAGTTCCACAAAATGCTGGGATGGATCACAGTGTAGGCAGCAGCCCTGCAGAATTCCATTGTGCACCTTCAATCTCAACCTTTGTGGCTTCATACCTTTCCAGAAATGCAAACAGTACCAACTTTGAATAGAAATTGAATGTGGTTTCATGATCTCTCCCTTGAACTGCAGACAATAGAGACAATGGAAATACTTAAAGAGACTTTGTATCATTGAGATTTCCACATTGACAACTAGCAACATCAGATTTCTGTTTCAGGGTTGATTAGAAAAGCACTGGAGAGAAGAGGTTAAAGCAGGTATTTCATCAAGTTCATGTCCATCTTGTCAAGTCTTGATTCACAGAGGAATCTCCACAACCACAATTTTGGAGGAAACATGACAATGAGTGCAGTCATCATCACCCTATGAAAGGCACAAGTGAGCTCACAAAGTATCAGATCAAGATGAGACTTGGTAATGCACATTCATTCAAAAGGTAGGTTTCCCCATGTGGTGGAGGTTCACAATGTGATCATCTAGAGATCTTCATGATATCAATCAGCCAAACACAAACTCATCAACACATCTGGGTTTCTAAGAGCATTGATTACTCACCTTTTGTCCATGATCTTCATGATATCAATCAGTCAGACACAGAACTCATCAGCAAACCCAGCTTGTACCAGAGTGTTAATTACTCACCTATTGTCTATGTGCCTTCACATTTTATACATTTTGAATGATTTCTGCAGGCCCTGCTGTCAGAGAATAGCTACTGCAGAGAACTAAGCAAATCCTCCACAAAGGTGATCATACACTTGACCTTCACTTCTTCTCTTGCACTTACATTATTCTTGGTCACAAGGCATTCTCATCTGTTTGCTGCATCTGAATTGGACATTCCCTTTTGCTCTTGCACCACACAAAGTTTTCAGAACATCCACTAGTTTACAGTGGATAATGGGGTCACAGTCTTGAACCCTAAATTTGCTGAGTCTGATCTTTTAGTGTGATAGTACTGTTGAGTGCAAGGGATTGACATGCATTCCAGCTGAATAGATAGATCATGTTGTTCAGGGGAGAGATCCGTATACTAAACACTCTCCCACTACAGCAATAAGTTGTACAAAAAGACAGTTCAAAAAAACCAACAGGTTTAGTTAGCAATAGAAGAATCATCACACTGTTGTCTGTATCGCATTGACATACATTTGATGGACTTCATCAGGATGCCAGAGATTCTGAGCATTGAACTACTTAGCCAAGCAATGAAGAGTATGCAATTCTAGCAAAAAAAGAGTATGAGAAAATAAGGGTCTCATATCTTAGCTCCTTAGCAAACTCTCTTCCTCATATTGCTTCTTGAACTTCTCAAGCACTTCATCATTGGTACTGCAAACAACATTTCAATGATTTAGAAAAATCCTTTGCACCTTATATTGCCTTTAGAAGTAATTGCTGAATCCAATTCATAGTCATCTTCCACCTCCTAGAGGAGACAATTCACTGAGGATGATAAACCCTTATCTCTGCAGAACCTTCAAAATTAATTACACAAATGCTAGCAGTGTAAAATTCCCTACAAAGTGTGGGATTAAGAATATGTGTTCTGGTGAGAAGTTCTGACTTCAGATTTTTTATCAGTTCTGACAAATACAGAGCCCCGGTCAATGCAGCAGCTCATTTCTTACATACACTTGACAGTCCTGGTCTGGAGCAACCAGTTGCAGCCACTTGGTTGCTAAAATCCTTTCAACAACCCTAAACAGCTTTTTGCAAATTCCATAGATGATAGAGGTGGCATCAGCTTTTCAACAAAAATAGTTAGATCAAGAAACAGATATAATACAAAGAAAAAAAAGAGTTAGAGTGAGGACTTACTATTGATGAAGACAGTCATTCAACACTCGGGCTTCAGCTCGACATGACCAAACCACAGAGAGAGTTCTTCCTTTTGCACATTCAGCAAATTTTGCAACCATGCTGTCACATTCTTTGAGTGCTTGGGCCTTCATCTTGCTGCGAAGGGCTAGCATATGCCCACACATTAGCTTCTCTATAAATTACATCAGCATTAAGTATCACATACAGTTATTGTCATACATACCCTAAACCCTAAACCCTCAAGGCATTTAAGAGGATCGGAAAGAGCCCCTAGAAGATCAAAAAAACACATCAGAGACCAAACCACTGATGGCAAAACTAGAGACAAACACAAGTCAAACAGTGTCAAGTAAGTAGAGGAGAATTTCTGACAAGAAATATGAAGAATAAGAAAGCATTTTATGATGGTCCAAAAAATAAATAAATAATTGTACATGATGACTCAATGACCAGCAAGGACAGAAAACCCTGCAACAAGATGACTACTAAGTAGTCTACAAGCATCTCCACCAACACACTGCACAGTAAGATCAGTAAAAATTTGTCCCACAGGTTCTGCAAAATGGCTGTGGCTCAGCATTTTTGCTCACACGGTGAGGCTGGCAAAAGCCACGGCACGGTCTGACACCTGCTCTTGATTGGCCGGATATATGGATTGGTCCAGGTGGTTTGTTGTTAGCAGATTCTGACTTTTTTTCCCTGTGTCAGGTTCATGTTTATGGGTGGGGCTTGGAATCAGCAAATAAGTAATAAGCTTGGATGGGAGAAATACTGTTGCAAGGCCAAATGCCGAGTATGGGTGGAGATGCTCTAAGGAGTTGTTACCACACACCATGTTTTAAGCTTTGTTTTAAGCTATAAAAGAACAAGAAAAATAGTCATCAAGAGAGTCTAAGTAAAAAAACCAAACAACTCATGTTGCACAAGTTCTTGCTGAGAGAATGAGCATTTATATTGGAGATTCAAAGACTTGAAGACACACGATTCTTGAGCAAAGAAAAAAAATTAAAAGGGGGCAGCAAGAGGCTACCTTCTTCAACTTTCTTCTTCATACGCGACTCCGCAGCATCCTCCCTTAACCCCATCTTTCGCTCTGCGTCTCTCCCTCCCTCTCTCTCTCTCTCTCTCTCTCTCTCTCCGTGCGAGAGAGTGCACGCAAAGCAGGGCGATCGAGACACACAAACAGACCTATTTCAAGTCCCAAAAGGACGTCCTAATCTGAATTCAAGTCCCAAAACGAGGTCCTAATCTGAGCTCAAGTCCCAAAACGACATCCTAACCTGAGCCCCAGTGAAGGAAAAAGAGAGGTTACCTTCTAATTCTTCTCTCATTTTTTAAACCTGGTCTGTATGCAAACCAGGGTTATACAAGAGTAATACAAGGGTTATAGTATTAGTTAGTGTATTAATATACACAAGGTGTTGAATAGGTGCCTTGTGTGTAGGTGTGAAGAAATAATGTTATGGCCAATGAAATTATTGGATTTGATGGTCTGATTTATTTTATTTTATCTTATTAGTTATCTTGAGTGAACTAACAATCAAATTAAATGTGTAATAAGGTTTTATGTAGGTTTGAATATTTTTTAAAAATAAATGAGAATCCTCCTATATTTTATTTTGGTGACCTGCCCGAACTTATTATTGTCCAAATAATATGGTGATTTTAGACATTTTTTTGTCAAAATTTTTTCCACAAAAATCCTTTGTATGAGTGGCACTACAAATGACACACATTAAGGATCAACCTTAAGGACCAATGAGCCCATGATAGTTACATGGAGGGTAGCTAAGACTTGGGAACATAATGGGAAAGCCATGTTGCCTTCAATATGGTACTTAAAATTTACCCACCTTTTGAAAGGAACTTCATTAGTCTCAAGCAATACTCAAAATAACATTCAACCATATGTTTTAACTCTAGTAGGTGTACATCCTAATATATTTTCTTTGTTTTGCAATGACTTGCTATGCCAAACATGATTTTACAATGTAACCTTCATGCCAATATTCATTCACAATCCCCAAATGCTGACTAAATTAACCACAATGAATTTATAACATCTATGAACATTCCACATCAGTTAATGAAAAATAGATCTTGGTCTCAATCTTTGTGCTCTTATTGTGTTTAACATCAAATAACTTCTTCAATATATTTTTTCATTTCCATGTATTGTGATGTTTTTTGGTTTGGAGTTCAAGCTCTTTTGTTACATTCTCCAATTGCGAACAATGTTTGTTCATCATGTTGACATGTTTGAAACAAGTATTCCTTGTTTGTTTGTTGATGATCGCTTTGCAATTTTCACATCATCATCTTTCTTAAATCATGCATGAAGTTTTGGTTCATGTTATGAGATGAGTTTTTCAACACATATATTTAATCTCCCATTGCATGTCATATCTTCTTCAACTTGGCACAATGTTATGAATTGGGATTTGTCAAGGATTTTTTTGACCATGTTTTGAGTAGTGTGCAATCATTTATCAAGGCATCCATGTTTTCCTTTACCAATTGCATGTACTTGCTTGAATTCCAACACATTTTAAATCTAGGAGAGGAAATGTGGGTGGGAACAAAATGGATAAGGGAGAGCGTGATTCACAAGGTGACATTATAAACATTGAAGCATATTTCATTGCACACAAGGCGCAATCTTAAGGTTTACCTAATAATAGTTTTTATAATATATTTTCATGTGCTAGGATTGGTTTCCAAGTTCATGTGATTTCATAATCTTTAATTGCTTAGCAAGTTCTAACATAGGTTTCCTCTTGAATGTGTTTCATTTCATGTTTTAGAATCTTCTCAAAACCTAGTCTTAGGGCAATTGTAGACAAGCGTCCAAGGATCAAAAGCTCAAGGACCAATTTGAAGCAAATTGAACCTTGAATTGGACCCTTCTTCACATTAAGAACACTTTTCCCTAAAATACAACAAGTGTGTCTAAGGGCTTAGGGTCCAATTCAAGAGTCCAATATTAAAAAAATGCGATTGACATGCGAGAAGATTCGGGTTTAGGATTCGAAACAATGAGTTCCCAATAGCACCTCACTTTTATCCCATATGCTTTGTTTCTATGCCTTTGGCCCAAGCATATAGTATAAAGAGCCCACCTTTCTAGTTTATATACATGAGAGTTGAACTTTGGGCAAACCATAAGGGATAAAACTTAGGTGCTATTGGGAACATATCGGGGAACAACTTGAGAACTTCGAGTTCCCTTGGGGAACATGATGTGAACACATTGGTAACAAGGCAAAAAACAAAAATCCCTCTCTTCCACCCCCTCGTCTCAAGGAGAAAAACTGGACCCCTCATGGGTGCACGCCGAGCCTTCGCATTGGCTGCATGAAACTTTTATTTCCAAAACTGTAAATTATTACTAAGCAAAATCCTAAACTCTAATGCTTAAATTAGCCTTGTGAAATTATGGAAATAACTTCACCTCCTCCTCCTCCTCCTCCTCCTCCCAAAAATGTTCCTTAACAAATCCTAATGCTTGAATTAGTTTATTTGACATTTATGTGAAATTAGTGTGACCCATGAGCTAGAAACATCAAAATTTGGATTTAATATAATCCATTGTGGAAGCGAAAAAAAAACTCCTAAAGTTGCAAAAAAGCTCATAAGTGGTAAAAAATTCTGAAGCTTGTGTTTGCTTGCTTGTTTGCTTTGTGTGTGTGGGAGTCACATGGGTTGCCAAAAAAATTTTGTTGCAAATTGGTTTTGATGTTTAGTCTAGAGTGGTGGCCTCCGCAGTCAGAACAATTCTTCAATTTTGTTGCTGAATTCTGTTTTTTGGGAAAGTCTAGTTGTTTTGAATGCTAGTTTGGTGTGTTTTGTGTTGGAAAAATCTAGTTATTTTTTAATGCTAGTTTGATTGTGTTTTAGCTTGGGAAAATTCTAGTTGCTTTGAATGCTAGTTTGAGATGTGAGTTATGTTGGGAAAATGTAGTTCTTTTGAATGTTTGATGTGTTTTGCGTTGAGAAATTCTAGTTGTTTTGATTGCTAGTTTTGATGTGTTTTATGTTGAGAAACTCTAGTTGTTTTGATTGCTAGTTTTTATTTGTGTTTTATGTTGAGAAACTCTAGTTGTTTTGATTGCTAGTTTTGATGTGTTTTATGTTGAGAAATTCTACTTGTTTTGAATGCTAGTTTTTATTTGTGTTTTATGTTGGGAAATTCTAGTTGTTTTGAATCCGAGTTTGATGCGTTCATGGTGAGAAAATCTACTTGTTTTGAATGCTAGTTTTGTCTCCTGCAATCAGAGGTTTGCAGTGACCCTAAAATCAGGTTTTAGAATTTTGCAAAACTTGATGGGGGCTACAGGCGACAAGTATAAGCGGGGTGCATATTTGCTATTGCTCAGCTTCTTGCTTCGAGATTTTCTTGTTGTTACCGAAGTTGGAAGGAGAAGACATCATAAGGATGGTTGCAAGGAGAAGACCTAAGCTGGATAGTTGCAAGGAAGGAGAAGATATAAGGATGGCTTCAAGAAGAGGACCTAAGGATGGTTTCAAGGAGAAGAAAGACATTAGGATGGTTGCAAGGAAGGAGGAGACATAAGGATGGGTGCAAGGAGAAGACCTGAGGAGGGTTTCAAGGAGGAGAAGACATTAGGATGGTTGCAAGGAAGGAGAAGACATGAGGATGGTTCGAAGATGAAGAAGAAGACATAAGGATGGTTGCAAGGAGAAGAAGACATAGATGGTTGGAAGGAGAAGAAGACATAAGGATGGTTGCAAGGAGAAGAAGACATAAGGATGGCTGTAAGGAAGGAGAAGACATGAGGACGGTTGGAAGAAAAAGACATAAGGATGGTGGCAAGGAGAAAAAGACATAAGGATGGTGGCAAGGAGAAAAAGACATAAGGATGGTGGCAAGGAGAAAAAGACATAAGGATGGTGGCAAGGAGAA
>Ga0116227_10000501_pt1 | contig 76437 bp, 60 predicted proteins | sample S1TSphgellanicum_FD_89693 | JGI IMG/M metagenome (GOLD analysis project Ga0116227, IMG submission 89693) | Host-associated microbial communities from peat moss isolated from Minnesota, USA - S1T2_Fb - Sphagnum magellanicum MG | ecosystem: Host-associated > Plants > Peat moss > Unclassified...
ATAAATATTTTAGAATTAATTTAGTTTAAGACCAAGTTTGGTTTCATCTCCTTACAAACAATTCAACATAATAATAATTTTTTGATGTAATATTACTTCAATGTTCAACTAGTCCACATAATTTGAGATATAAATTATATAATATTAACCTGGGCTCTGTATTGCTGTGCACTACCAGTGACATTCAACCCCTTTTTTTTTTCTTATCATGTTTTCATTTGATTTTTAATATCTCATTATTATTTATATCAATTTAAAATTATATTAAACATTATATCCATGGTGGGTAAGGTAAAAGAGAGAGATAGTTATTAACAATAAATAAATAAAAATGAGATAATTATTAGTAAAAGAATGAAGTAGTTAGGAGTTGTTTCTAGAATTTTCCCTAGAATTGTTGAAGGACGACCATATGATAGATTTAAAAAGCCTACAAAAAATTATGCAAAATCACCCATATACCATCTCTTCAAAATTTCATCATTAGAATTATGTATAACCATTCAAAGCCAATAAAAAGCAAGTAAAATATTATATTATGATATAATATAATATTATATTTTTTATCAACATTATATACTTGTGTTATCAACTTGTACTTATAAATAAATAAAATTATATTTATCTACCTAGAGAATTTGAATATATTCAAAATAAGGCAACACCTTTTATTTAAGTTCTAATTCAATTTTTGAAAAGAATTCAATTGCCTAGCTAAGCTTGAGTGACAATTTGAACAAAACTTGAAACTAAGCTAGATTGGAATTTGAACTACTCAACTTAGATTTGAATCTACTTAATTTGTAAAACTTGTCAATGTTGGACTATACCTTGCACAACCAATCAATTGATCACCCATGTGATCAAGTTAAGTTTGTGAAAATGGTCATTAGAAGCCAATAAAATTCATGGTTTGGACTTAAGATTGGTTGGTGATTTTAGGAAACAAATTGTGACTACATTAATATTAGGTGATGGTGTGCTTTTGATTAGTTATTATTGGTCACATCGTGATGTACTTCATGTGATCAAGTTTTTAGGATTTTAATCCGTTAAACATCTAACTTTGTCTTGGTTTTTAACATCTTCTATAGTGCTAAGACTTCCAAAATTACCTTCTCCTTCTCCTCTTTTGCCTTCCGTCAATGGAATTCCTCTTCTACAACCATAGACTTCATATGTAGAATTTGTAAAAACATCTTTTCAATTGTAATATAAAGTCTCCAACTTCTACAACCATAATTCTTTCTCCCATAACTCCAATCCTTCCTTATGTTTATAGTCTATCATTACCTTTCAGTATTATTGTTTTATGTCATTCCATGTGTCTTATTTATTTTTTAGTTCGTGACATTCCTTTTGTAGAGTTGTCCATTCGACCATTCGACCATCCTCCTTTTTAGCTATTTTTTCCCTATGGTCAACTCTAACATTTTAGCATTCAATTTCTCTTCCAGTTCTATTTTATGTTTCTTCCAACCACCCATTCACTTCTTATATTCCTCATGGCCTTCATGTTCCATTTGCATTTGCTTATGTAATATTTATTTTTCTCCTTCAATTATGGTTAATCTAGTTTTTTAATGATTGCACTTTTAAACCCAAATTACCCATCTTTAGTCTAATTATAACCATTGCTTGAAACATCTCAGTAAGTTTGTTGCTCTTTAAGACATCAACTACCATATCCTCTACAAATTTGGGTCTAAGGTTCTATGGTGTTTCTTTTTTAAATCTGTCCTTTAATGACATCATTTTATCCCACATCTATAACTTTTGACCAATTTCCCAAGTTTTTCCTTTTGTTGATTTTGGTCTATTATGTGGCACTAATATTGTAGTTGGTTGATAATCATTGAATGATGGTTCTTGTAAAACCATCTATAATAATTGAAGTTGTCTTATGGCTGTTGCTGATTTATTTGTGGTTGTATTACATGTACATTCATTATAGCACCTTCATGAAGCACCATTTGTGCATGATAATCATAAATATCATCTATTTCATCACGTTGCGTTTACTAATGTTATACTTGAATTGCTACGACCAGCTATGGTGATATATTCCTTTCTTCCTTCATTTGTTACAACTACTCATTCCCTTCTTATTCTTGTGTATTGAAAATTATTTTCCTTCTATAATTTAAAAGGAATATGGTGTGTAACCATTATTGGGGTTGTGGATCTCATTTGTTTTGTATTCCTTCGCATAATTTTTTATGGTTTAACATCCACTAGAAAAAAAACATGTATTTTCAACTGTTTTTTATAACTAATTTTAGTCACAAATGACATTTGTGATTAAAATCCCTTTAATCGCCTTGGACAAGTTGCATGTGATATTAGTTGCAAACGATAAAAGGTATTGAATGAACAAAAAAGTCAACAAATACAAGTTCATTCTTTGACTCCATTATATATCTATTGTCACATGCAATTAAGATGCGACTATTTCAGTCATTATTGAGGGCAAATGATGTGTTGCCACATGTTCCAATATATAATTATTTCAAATAATAATAATTATTATTTTGAAATAATATGAGACGTTCAATTCACATGCTTGGATGATTTATATTATGACACATGGCCTAATGTAAAAATGCCACATGACAATTTTAAAAAATTTAATACAAATTTAATATTAGGTTGGTAAGTACTTAAGTAGGCATATAAGTAGGTGATTACAAACTTAAGTTAAATACCTACCTACCTATTTAGGTAAAAAGATAAGTAGGTAAGTCCTACCTTCCTAGGTTAAATACTTATTCATATAGGTACGTACTTAGGTAGGTAGGTACATGGGTCAACTTAGGTGGGTAGGTTAAATTAAGCACCTACTTAATTAGGTAGATAGTTAAGTTGGGGAGGTGGTAATTAAAAATTGTGCATAATTTTAAAAAAAAATTTGGGTTAAATTTTTTGGATGGTTCATTCCATGTGCACACATTTTTTAATGTGAGATTGGATGACCACACCCCTTGTTTATATAATGTTAAAATTGGAAATGGAAAACAAACAATATGGGATAAATTTTGAAATTGCACTTTCTTGACAAATTAAGTTGCAACTTCAAAATTTTCTTCATGCCTTTTTTTTCTTAATTTTTAGATTTAAAACAATTCAAGTACATGACTCATTAAATAAATAAATAAATTTTAAATTAATCATGATTAAATTTCACATATATTTAAAATATAAACTATACATTACAAATATTAATTCTTCATTATCGATTATTTAAATAACTAATAACTTCTTAATATTTAACTAATTAACTATCTAGTTATTCACAACTTGTCAATACATAATTCATATATAAATAAATGATTTAAATATTTTCAAATATGGTCGAATTATAGAAAATATAATTAATGTAAAAATAATTTAATTATTATACTTTAAAATAACTATTATAAATGGTTTTTTCCATTGGTAATTAATAACTATAAATAAAATAATTTTCTGAACATATATTAATATATTTTTAATAACTTTAATAACTCTATAAACATATTTATCATAGCTAAGTAATTGCAAATTTTTTTATCAAAAAAAAATTACTATATAATAATTCTTGCAATTATAATTACTATATTAAATAATTTTTTTCAGAAATAATTACAACGATTTTAAAGTAATGTAACATTAATTATATTAATTGAATTATTTTACTGTAATAATATAAAAACTGATGTTGTAATAATAAATTTTTCGTGTAACCTATAATTAATAAATAGAATCATTTATAATTATTTATAAAAATGATATATTATGAAAAATAGTCACAAAAAATAAATATTTTAATTTTTTATATTAAAATCCATGTACTTATGGTCATAACATTAATTATTTTAATTAAATTATGATTATTTTATAGAATTAAATTTTTTTAAAAAATAATAATTATTATAAATTGATTTTTCAAGTATTGTAATTCTAACTTACAAATAAATTAAGTTTCTTAGTTTGTTTCCTTTTTTTTGATGGCTTAAATTCTTGTCTAAGCTTATAAACTATTGTAGTAATATTTAGCATCACATATTTAATTTGTTGTTCTTGTGAAATAATAATTAGTATTTGAAGTATCCCATTCATCATTCTAGGCATTCTTGATGATGGTGTTAACTTTCTAGGTGACCTAACCTCCAATTATACAACATTCATCTATATTCTCAATGGTATAAAGTCTAGTCTTACATAAAAGGTTCTGTTATACTCAAATTGGAAGGATTATGGATCCTTAGTTTGTTTAGTACAAATTGTTTTTCACCCAAAATAATTTCTTGTGTCCTTTCTTCTAAACTATGTTGAATCCATTCTCTTGACTATTGTTGTTCTATAAAATTTATGTCCAACATTTGTTGTCCCACATGTCTAACAAATCCATCCTTCATTTCCCTATCAATTTGTGGACATTCTGTGATCACATGTTTTCTAATTCTATAAAATGCACAAATTTTAGAAAGAATTTGAGCCAACTTGGCTGAATCCATAAAATCATGATTTCTACGTTTTGGATTCCTTTGCTTTTGTGGTTCGTTTGAAATGGTAATGCCTCTTCTAGAACATCCAAATGTGCAGCATCATACATAGATGTTCTTAGGTAATTCACATTTGCCCATTTTGGAATGTTGGGATTGTAGTTATTTTCCACATCTTAGTGTTTTACTAGTTCATGATACTTTAACAATGTTGATTGGTACACAAATGGTAAGTTTGTGTGCATATTGTAATCACTTTGATTATTCACAAATTCTAGATTTGAAGAAATTCTAGGGTCCTCCATTAACAATTCATCCCCTAGATTTTTCTTTTCCCAATGTAAAAACAAACAATCCCCAATCCTCATCAAATTTCAAAACTACATCCTAAGTCTTTACCTTCCAAAAGTAATTTGAAACTCAAATTAACAAAATGTGTTAATCTTATCCAACTAATCAACCATCTTCATCTTGCTTTGTTAAATCTTTAACATTCACTTGGTAACAAAATGACCATCATTTCTTGATTGGGTAGTTATGAACCTAATGGTCTTTGGATTGACCACATACATGCATAAGCCTTCCCAACAATGTTGATCTTTCTCTTGTTGTATAAAAGGTTTGAATCAAATTGCATCCAATTTGCATGTATTGTAGACCAAAAGACAAACTATCACATTTCTCATAACAAAAATTAACTTTGTGAAAGTCTCAACATTTGACATTGTCAACATCAAATCTTTGACATCATTTTCCAAACCCCAGTGGATCAATTGATTAATAAAACATATTCATCCCAATTCATGTCATAAGTTAATTATTATAATTTGGAGGTGAATGATTAATTTTATTAATACAAGGAACATATTTTCATTGTTGTTGAACAAATGTTGTCATGGTTGCCAAAAGTTGCACTACACTCTATTAGAAAGGCTTCAAAATCATCAAGAAGATGAAATCCTTCCTTCCAATATAAGGCAAAATTAGCTAAAGGGTATGCTTGATGAAAGGGTGCCCACAAGACCAACTTGGCTTCTAGGTCATTGGATATTGTTGTCGTGGTAATCAAATGATCAACCATATGGTACATTCACAAAATAACAAGCCATAACAAGTGTAACCAATGCTTAATTTTTCATTTAAAAATTAAAATTGTATTAATATTGTAACCTTTTTTTAATGTGCTTGGATGATAATGTTTTTAATATATTATGGAAACATGTGAAATAATTTGCAATGAATCTAATGAGGATGAAACACTCAAAAATATTCATTAAATATTGTAATCAACGCTTTTGTTACTTATTTAAACTTTTAAATGGACTTAAAAGGACTTGAAAATGACATAATTTTGAGAAGACTCTTAAAACATATTATTACATAATAATATAACACAACATATATTTAAGTCAAAAGGATTTTTGATGTTTTTTTCAATTTATAAATAAAATATTCATAATATATTTCATGAATATTCCAAAATAAGTAGTCACCTAAGTCCTTATTCAAGGTGCACCTTTGATTCATTATTTCATGAATGCACCCCACACAAATAATTGGAAAAATATCAAAATTTTGAGGGATTTTCATCAAATTTATTATGCAAATTGATTTGAGGTTGTTTGATGTTATTTTCAAAGACAACACAACAAACACAAGTTTGATTTCCCTATAATCCAAACAAAGTTTAATGTAAAATTTGATTTTCTCCTCACAACATACTTGATGCTACCACACCTCCTCCATAATATTGAAAGGGTTTTTAGAAATAGATCCCATCTTAAAGTAACAAGAAATAAAAGAAAAAAATCAATTTAAAAAAAGTATAAAGATAACATGCAATCGTTAATGACATGATGGATAAAAGGTACTACAACAAAAACATGTTTTTTACATCCCTTACATTGTGACCAAGATAACTAACATGACTAAACTTCTTGTTCAAAATGACAACACAAAATAAATTTTGTCCATTTTGCCTCCCTCAAAAATGGATATGTTCAATATGACTAAACCAAAACCACAAAAACATAGCTTTTATGCCCCTAGGAAACTAACTGTAATAATTATAGAATCAATTATAGTCAGTCCATGATGATGGACTATGTTTCTTTTCACTAATTAAATAAGTAGATGTGTCTAAGTTGAAATACAATTTCAAAATTAACTAATTATTTAACAAATGCGGGTCGAAGTTGCCAAGGTACCATGATATTCCACTTATTCAAAGATCTACTCCATAGTAACAGAGACTCATTTTGTTTTGTTCCTATGCAAGTTTGGTTTAATTACATTTTAAATATTCCTTAAGGAATATAAATTCTTATGTGTAAAGAAATGAGGTAATCTAAGAGCAATGAAATTAAATAAAATTAACATAAATATCAAGACATGGAACTTGTGTATTTTGATGCCATCATTATATTTGAGCTCTAATTCACGCAAACACATTTCCTCAATTTGGAGGTGATGCCTCCTCATCTGCAACACTAGTAATTTTGGCGAGTCCATCAATCCTGGCACAGATCTGCCCAAATCATTTGATGCTCTCCCAGAGGCCATCTAAATCTTTTCCACCAGCAATGTGCCCCCAAAGGCGTGCTCTGTCCCTAAGGGGTGCCTTCTCGAGCAGATAATGAACAAAAGGAGAAAGAAAGGCCATTAAGATTAGTGTTACTTAGAGTGGCCTATTATCCACTGATGGAAAGTATGCAGATCAAGGGTCAGACTAAAGCAATACCCACTAGCGCACTGCACATGATGGATGGTGTGTGGACAGAGAGCACTTTTTGGTTGTACCCTTGTATCATAGCTAACCATGGTGGTCAGTTACCTACTAACCATTCACACACAACTGCCTACCTAATTGCCACCAAGTGCCTCACCTACTAATTTACCAACATTATAACCACTTACATTCCCTACCTACTTCCCTAGGGTACCCCACTTACACAGGTCCTTGGTCATTCCTGGGTAGTGTGAGGCCGAAAGTAGGCGGGTCTACACTACAGGTCATCACGGTGGAACGTCGGTGACTCAGTTGTGCTTCATCGACAACCAAAGTATAATGGGTTTCCAATGGATGGTGCAGTGTTAGGTGCTGCAGGCTAAGCAGTCTTTTGCACACATGGTTTGTTAGGGGACAGGAATACATATGAAAAAGCTTAAAATTCCAGGACACCTCAGTCCGTGATAGATTGCATGGAAAACCAGTGATGCAATACAAAACTTGAACTCTTAGCACATACTAGTGTGGCCTGTGTCCTTGGCCCAAGTGTTACCACGTTCTCAACCCTAAACTGATTTTTCCTTCCAAAAACCTGGTTTTTGGGAATTTATTTGACTTTTCAGCAGCAGAAATCACTTAAAAATCAATATCTCCAACATTGTGAATCCAAATCTTACCAAATGAATTCCATTAAATCCTGTTTATCAAGATCTTTCCCAAAACACCAAAGGCACACTCGAATTCCTCCGAAATTTTCAGCTACGATTTAATTTAATTTTCAGTGAAGAAATCATTCAATATTCAAGAACTTTTGCATAGCAAGTCCAAATGTCATGGAAACAAGCCCATGCACCCTCCTTGTTGAGAGCTTTCCAAAGAACACAATCTTTAGCATCCTGGTTCGGTGGATCTCATAAGTATAAAACAAAACAAACTACCTTCCTTCATAGATAGATAATAGCTTGCATATTTGGTTTAAGTCAGAAATTGAACAACAGGGGTCCAGTGCCATTGTTTTGAGAGAAGACCAGATAATTATGAGAACAAAACTGCTACATATACATTCCTTCAGTCAGGGCGAAATAACAACAGCATATGATATTGATTACTTTGTTCCCATGACTTGGATTTTTTTTAAGTGAAGAATTTTACAATACTTCTGTTGGTGGTGTTGTGCCACCATTGCAACACCCATTTCCAGAGTGTTGCACAGTGGCCAAAAAATGTTACGCAATGTAGCAGGCAGGTGTCTGGGTTTAATTTTCGGACCTCTCAATTATAGGCGATAGTCTTAACTTTGGGCTATTATCCCCCATAGCCCAACCATGGCCAAAACTGTGGGGAAAAGAAAAAAAAAGGTTAATTGGAGCGTTTTTGGCTTCATTGTGTTCCCAATGACCATTCTCTGCAGAACCAAAAAAGGCTCTTGGGGGACCGGATCAGCTGGGAACGGCCATTGGGAAAGCAGTGAGCCAAAAAGGCTCTTGGAGTACTGGAACAAATGCGGATCTCCATCCACCGCGGATGGGATGTAACTCCCAATGTGGTTGTTGATTAGGCCTGGGCCCTTCTCAAATGAGTCTTATTATCCAAAAACAAGGCCCACAGCCTAGTTCTTAGATCATAAAAACACAATCAATACTGAGAACAGCAGACCCCAATGAGTGCCTGCCACCCATATTCCAACTGAGTTGCAGGCCTATTGTGCGAAAAACCGAAATTGAATCGGAACAGCAGCCCACCAATGACTGCCTGCCACCCACAGTCCAACTGATGGGTCGCACACATGATTTTGAAAACATTGTCTGCCCACCTTTTTAGCTGCTGCATCTAATTTTCTCTCCCCGACCCAGGCAATTTGTTTAAAAAATTCCATACATGGGCAGCACCTATCCTAGTAGCTTGTCCCTAAAAAAAAAAACACATTAGGATAAAGCATGCGAGGAGCACCAATTGGGTGGCACCAACATGCCCACAGGGATTTTTCTTATATTTTGAAGGGGCCACCAAATTGGGTGGCGCAAACATGCCCTCAAGGGATGTTTCTTATCTTTTTGAAGGGGTGGGGGCTTGATTTCCCATCAAGTTCCAAAACAGTTTCCATCAAATTCCTCTTGTTTCCATCAATAAGCCATCAAAATCCTTTTGTTCTCATCAAGTTCCTAAACAATTCCCATCAAATTCCTCTTGTTCCCATCAATAACCCATCAAAATCCTTTTGTTCTCCTCAAGTTCCCAAACAATTCCCATCAAATTCCTCTTGTTCTCATCAACAACCCATCAAAATCCTTTTGTTCCCAGAAAGTTCCCAGAAAGTCCTCATCAAATTCCTCTTGTTCCCATTAAGTTCTCATCAATATCCTTTTGTTCCCATGGCTATGGAGGATAGGCAGGTGAGCACGAACGTGAACGGTGAGACTAGAGAGCGACTCGGGCAGAGTGCTAGACGGAGCGCCGCAGTCCGTGGGCAGGCCAGAAAGGGAGCTACAATGGCAGGCAGACGTCTGCCGGATGCGGCAGAGCGGAAACTCGGGATTTTCTGCCTGCTAGGTTTTGTGGAAGATCGCGGGCGGATCTGCATCTCGCGCGGCAGTCTGCCGCGCTTCTTCCTTCGTGTGCGCGACCCATGAGTTGCATACCCATGTGCAAAAAACACAAATTGAAGCCTCAATTTGTACACTACAATCAGAGTGTTTATTTCTATGGATGTCTAGGTCTGTTGGAAGATGGTAATATTTGCTTTCTTTGATAGAGTTCAGGTTTTGGGTGTAATGAAGTCGCAGCTTAGGACCCAAGGAACAGAGCATGATGTATTCAATCTAATACCCAAAAGCAGAAATCTTGTGAAATGTAGCAAAGATTGTTCTCTTCTTTTGCATATCCCAAGATTTTTAATGCCATAACCAAGTAACAGAAGATACCTGCACACCAAGTTTATGCAATCACTTGTTGAACCAAAGTCATTTCTTGTAGGTTGTCTTTGTTTATGTAGCCACACCATGGAGCCTCTCTACAGGTGATACTTCCACAACCACTAGACGGACAGATTCTTGCGAATTATTTTCCAGAAAAATCTTCTACCTCTTCATATCTATTGGTAGGGAAAATATAAAAGAAAGATGTGTCACAAAAAAATGAAGCTACAGACACATTGGCAAAGGCAGTTTATATCTGTTTCTCAACCAATGCATATTATGGTAAACTCCATTAGGTTGCAGGAAGACCAAAATAGCCTTAAGCTTTCCTCCATTCCCATGTTCCTCGTCTCCCCAAATGCTCCTTGCATTAATAGCTTTTGATCTTCTCTCTTGCTATCCTTGCACACAGTTTTCCTGCATCTTACAGCATTTTCTCTTTACTTAGTGTGACAACAGCCCAAGTGCATCATCAAATAGACAGAGAATGAAAATGCAGGTGAGCTGCAGGGCATGCCCAGAGGACAGGGTCTGCCTGCTCTGGTTCCTGTTTGTGTTGATCCAATTAGTTCCAACTATGTCTTTTGCCTTTGCCCACATTTCACACATCCCAGAGTTGTAGCATTCCAAGCAAATGGTTTTACAGTTTCCAATTATGTGTGGGCATCTCATTGGACATTTTTCCAAGTGTCCTCTTAAGCTCCCACATTTGCATACAAGTCAATGAGCCTAGTGACAACAAACCCATTAAACTTGAGATAACTTTCAACAGTCTGTTCCTGGGCTGGCCTGCCTTGTTCAATTGCCATTACACTGGCACACACATTCAAAACTCCACTGGAAGTTACAGGGTCTGACTTATATTGCATTTCCACAAATAACTACAATGCCCTCTCTCCTTGCCAACTTGTGACATGTCCTGGAATTATGGCATTCCAAGCATCCATATCGCACATACATTTCAATGAGGAAACTGACTGCAAAAGCATCTGTCTCACAGCCCTTTTGGATGATCTGTGTAGGGATCCATCTGTCTCCAATTCTCATATGCTATCTAATGCATAGAGCATCTGAAAAAATGTGAATGTGTTAGAGATCATGCCTTCTTGTTGCATTTGTTTGGAAAAGATCCATTAATGCCCTCCCATAATGGCCATCCTTCAACAATGACTAACTTTCTGCATCAACGAGAGAGGAATGACACAGCAATTGTCTTTTACCTTCTTTGACCACACCCCTGTCCAGGAACTGAAAAAGAACTCCTACTAAAGTTTCTCAATCATCAATTTGTGGTCTGCTAAAACCTAGGAGCTACTGGTGAAAATCACATCATTGACCACTCAAGATCTCAGATACATCTCAGGCAGATTTTATGTCACCTTGTAGGTTGTGTTTGGAAGAGATGGTGCTAGCCCTAGGTCAAATTTGATACAACACACGCTACTTGAACCTCAGCATTGATTATCTGTAACATGCAAAATATGTGCTTACCTGATGGACCTGTTGCTGCGACTGCTGGAAGACTTTGATTTCAGGAGGTGGCTATGACCCTCTGGCATGAACAGCACCTGTCAAATGCAGTTCAATTTTGTCCAACAATTCAAAGATGTTGCATGAATCTTCCCCAACACTTAAATTACACTCAAATCCTATGCTTCATAACCCCCAATACCTCATCAAAGCTTGCTCCCATCATCAGAACTCTGGATAAAATCCAGAAGAAAGGGATTTCATTCAGAGTGAACCACAAGTAGGGTAGTACCATTATCACGACCATGTTTTTTCAGTCTAAGATTCTTCTGGAAGATAGAATGAGGGAACTGATTGCAAAACTTATCTTATTGCTGGGCTGATCCCACCTTTCTAATACACCCTTACTGCAGAGGTCCCTTCTTCTTCAAGGATGAAAATGAAGGTTGGAAGAAGCAAAATCTGTAATTGTTGTACAAATGGACTCAGACTGAATGCCAGTTCTATTTCAGCAATTGCACAGCAGGCAACAGCCAACAAAAGCATACCATGGGGCCAGCCATAGGAGTACATGCAGAATAGTGAGACCATAACCAAACCCTGGTACTGAACTTCTCCATTTGACAATGCATACATAGAGAAATGGCACAAGACACAGAATAGAGAATCATGAGAATCAGAGAGAAACCAAAGAGACCTTACCTTCCATGTCTTCACATGTACTTACACCATCGTGACCATCCTGACCGCCTCCTTGTTGAGGCTCCCATTATAAGAGACTTGCCAACAGGGGCGGGGGATTTCAACCTGCACAGATCTGGAATTTCCATACCTGATTGCTCTTCAGCACTGCATGAGTAAAGGAACAACAGAAGAAAAGACTGAACGAACAACTCTGTTGCAAGCAGAGAAAATCTCCACAACAACATTGCAAGAGACTTTGAAGATCTCAGATGTCTGAAAACCAAACTATTTCCAGTCATCAAAATTAGCAAGTCTCCAAGTCTCGGATTCTGCACTCAATTCTGCGTCTGAGTTCGTGTTCTGTTGCATTGATGAATCCGAAGAGCAAAGTGTTACAGAAAAATGATCTTCGATCTTTCCTCAGCAAACCGAGGCTAGCACAAATGCAAGTTACAGCTTCTTGTTGTTGTTGTATTTAGCGGTCTCCAAGTCTCGGATTCTGCAGTCAATTCTGCTGATTTCGTGTTTTATTGCAGTGATGAATCCGAAGAGCACGTGTTACAGTAAAATGAGTTTTGATCTTTCCTCAGCAAGCAAGCAAACCGAGGCTCGCAATTGCACCATTATTTTCTGCAGGGAGTTAGCTGCAACCAAAGTTCCTGTTGCTGCTGGTTTTCAGCTTCCTGTCGTTGCTAGCTTTCCTAGCTTCAGCAGAAACAAAATGCGGCGATCTACGAAGCCAAACGGCTCCTCTCTCTGAGCACCTCACCAGCTCCAGACTCTTGAGCAAGTTAACATCTTCTTTAAGACCTGGAGAAGAAGAGATCGAGATCATCACTTGGATTCAATTGTGAGTCTGCGAGGATTTACCGAAAGAAGGCGGCCGAACACCGGCATCATCCGCATTGCAAAGGCGGAAATATGATCCCGTTGTCGTCGCCATGATCGGAGTCGATGATCCTCCGCGCATTTGCTTCCGAAACACGCACGCTTGCTTCGCGGTAAGTCATGGCGCGCCACTCCGAGACGGAAGTGCGATCGAATCCCCCTCCGTGCAGTGTTTTTTTTTCCTTTTTTTTGCGGGGGAACGGAGGGTGGGGCGGGAATTTTCGCACCGCAGTGAAATTTTTTTCCAGTGCGAAGGGTACAAAGAAGTTTTTGTTTTTTTGGGAAGAAATGTGCCAAAGTCCTCATATGTTGAGGAATTTTCTTTATGAAATCGCCATATTTAGACAAGACGTTCCTGGTGGTCGCCAAAACAAAGCAAGAATTATATACATTTTTCTCTATTTTCCTCTCTGACCTCTGGCCAAATTTGGCTCATTCCTCTTGTGGATCATCCATCCAGGCAAGTGTGAACTGGCACCCGCTGTGGTACCTTCACCGTTTTGAGTGAGGCCTCATAGTGGCCAAATTAAGCCCAAAAATGTTAGAAGAATTGAACTCACAGACCCTGATTTAGAAACATGGGATATTTGCAATATTTAGAAGTAATTTAAATGAAATTTGGGATTTTTACCATGGTACCAACATGGATGCTGGTCAGACCTTTTTAAAAAAAGTATGGAGAGCGCCAGAATGGCTGCCCTCGATTGGACAGTGAAGCATATTTTGTTATAATCTAATTTTGAAGGGAGAAGTGTTAGGCTACTTAAAAAAATAAAAATAGCACCTGGGCAATTGATTTGTCTTTAAGAAGCCTATTTGATTATTTTGTTTTCAGAAGTGTCCTACATTTTGTGACTATCTAATTTAGCATTTAGAATGAGGCGATAGTTCAACTCCATAGGTATGGTGATAAAGCTATTTTACATGTAGAAATCAAGGCCCCACAAAAATTATTATAATGATAAATTACACGAACTGATTAGCATTCTCCATTGGGGGAATTTAACCCCGATCACAGTGGGTCTCACCCGCTACAACAAAGGAGTCCTACACCCAACCCATACAAGAATTATAATCCCCACCTAATTTTCAAACATCCAATCCCAAGACCCAACCCATGTGAACTTATTTTCATATACAAAATTTTGCAACATATGAGTAGAACTAAAATTAACATTACATGTCTACTTATATTTCATTGCCACCTCCTTCCACAATGCAATGGCTTCATCATAATAGAAATTGGACAAAATAAAAAAATTATGACTGAACATCCTAACACACAAGTCAAGGTGAATAATGAGTTGATTTTGTAGTTTGTTTTTCATTTATGACAAACTGTTGAATGTTCTTTCATACTCAATAGATTCTAGAACTTGAAGCATGGCAATCTTCGCCAATTTGATGAGCTTTTCAATCAAAATGATAAAAGAATGTATTTTCTTTCATAATCTAGAAATTAGATTTAGATTACTTTGTTTAGTCATTATTTCCTTGCATTGTGGGTCATAATGAGCTTGCAAAATGAGGATTACACATCAAGCATATGTGAATCCAGAAGACGCAAAAACATAATTCCTTTTGTAATCCTATGAACAATGCCAAAGGTAGACTTGATACCATTCAAATGCAAAAAGAATGACCCTTTTACTATAGCAGGGTTCAACCAATATTGAGGGTACACAAAATCAAGGGCCATCATTACTTCATGCTCAAGAAATTGCCTTTGCAATTCAAAAATTAAAGTTTGGATTGCTTCAACACATGAACTTTTTTTCACTATAATAGCAAATTGCTTGAAATCAATTTCATCAACCTTGATCCAAGATCTGTCTACAAGGCTATGAATATGGACAACATAATTTTGTCTTGCAAACTTAAAACCCATATACTCCTTAAGCTCAACATGATAAGAACACCAAGACAAAGGCAAACACATCATGGAACCATTGTAACCCAACATGATTAGAATACCAAAACAAAGACAAAACATCGTGGGACTATTGCAATAGTTTGGGGAAGTCATCAAACACTAGATCATCAAAACTAGAAATGGGATCAATATAGAGGTGAAACAATTCAACTTCAAAAAGATTGACTACATCCACAAAATCAATAATAAAAACATCTCGATGTTGGACATATTTTATGGAGGTCTGAACCACCTTTAACATAGGCATGAAACATCACAAACCTAGGATTAATTCCAAGTCACATAATAGCTCCAAGGTTTCATGAGTAGATTTGAACTTGTCATAATCAAAATGTATTTTCACAATCAAAGTTTTATACTCAAGTGTATCTTAATGGGTTCAACATGAAGGTCCAATAGGTTTTCACATTCCTCAATAATTTAACATGTTTCATAAACTTTAGAAATTTCATAGGACAATGAGTGAAGAAAGAATAAAAAAACTATGTCATGGACATGAAAACAACCAGAATTTTATAGGATTTTTTAACCAAAATGAGAACAAGGGCATGCTTAATTCCAAATACACATTGTCAAATAAGAACAAAAACATGACACATGCAAAACAAAAATCTAACAAAATTTTATTGCAAGGAAGAAATAAAAATAGAACAAGGTTATAATAAAGAAACATACCCAAAATTGGTTTTGAACAAACTTAAAGTAATGGGAATCCTACTTTTATTTATATTTATTAAGCATTTTGTTCAAGGAAGTTTTTCAAAAAGCTTTCTACCTACATATGATCCATGTTTATCCACGTGTGCCCATGTGCACCCATGTGTGGCCCATGTGTGAGCTATGAGTGAACTAAAGCTCAATTAAAAATGAATTGATAATTGATTAATAATTAATAGGAAGTGAACTAAAAGTTAATTGGAAGTGAATTGAAAATGAATTAAAAGTGAATTAAAAGTTAAATATAAATGAATTAGGACTTAATTAAAAGTAAATTAGAAGTTAATTAAAAATGAATTAAAATTTAACTAACAACTAACTCAAAATGAATTGAAACTAAATTAGGAGTTAAATACAAGTTCATTACAAGTCATGAATGAACATTTATATGAATGAACTCCATAGCATTGACATTTTGTAACATCTTAATTAAAAGCTAACTCAAAATAAACATAAATGAATTAGGGGTTAAATAAAACTTCATTATAAGTTGTGAATTAACATTCATACGAATGAACTCCATGACATTGACATCTGTGATAATTATAACGTTGATTCAATGCATGATACTAAGGGTAATTTGGATAACACAACAATTGCCAAGTTAGTTTGGTGTGGCATTTAATGCACACTAATAAAAAAAGGGGCAATTTTATATTTGAATTGTGAAGTTATTCAAAAGCAATGTTCTTGAAATATAAAATTTCCATAACAATTAAGGCACACCCACCTTAAACCAAGCTCATCGCACCAAATTCTTCCATACTTAACCATGCACTTTAAGAGGATTATAATAATATTATTTGTACTTGCACTCATTTCCATACATTCCAAGGAGAGCAAGATTGGGATTTGACACCAATGTTTCATGAGATACACATGGACATTAATTCATTGTTGGTTGTCCATTATAATGACCTCATTTGCACTCACTAAGAAAAAAATGCCCCTTGCATAACAACTTTATAAAAATAAATAAATAGTGTGTATTGTTTCATCCATTCCTTAACCACTATCATTTGTCCAATGTTTTCTTAGGGTTGTTTATTATTTTCAAAGTGCAAAACAATTGCCTAATTGATTCAAATTCATACAATGGCCGACCTTGATTTAGAAGGTAGAAAATGGTTGTGAATTGAACAATTTTTTAAAAAATAAAAAATTGTACTACATCAAATTCAAAACCATATTAATGCACTTGCCAACATCAATCCTTTTGTTTTTGGCATGTGAAGAATCCTTGTTAAAATACTAGTCCTCAATAACAACATCAACATCAAGAGAAGTAATAATTATTTTTTCCACCCAACATGTTTATGCAAAATATCCAATTTTGGGGATAAGAAATTATCTTTACCATCAACAATTAAACAAACCATGCATTTCATTTGGGAAAACAATTAGTCTTCCCCCATAATAGATTCAGCCTAAAGAAACTTGGTTGCCCAAGAATCTTGGAACACATGAACCCTGTTGTAAGATTTTTTTTCTTTCTTGCATGGTTAATTTTGTGCACTAGAGTTATGAAGTTCATAAACAATCAACATAGGAATTGCACATAGTGTGGGTGAATTTGTAGCATTGCTACTAGATTAACAATATAAAAAAAGCTTGAAATAAAAATTCTTTAAGACTTTGAACGACACCATTACAACACAATCGCTTCACAAGCTTCACAAACACAAATCAAATGTGATTGCAAACCTAAACAAAAAGCTCAAGAATCAAAATGCAAAGAAAAAACATGAAAAAGGGAAGATGACATATATGGGAATATTTTGTAGGTTCCTTTTAATATAGATGAATGTTGAAATTGTTGAGACTTTAGACTTTGTTGTCAATAATACCTATAGAAAACTTTGACCCCTCCCTTCAAATCAATTTGCATGATGTTACAAGTTGAAATGACAAAGTTCTGCTATCAAGTTCACAATGACTTCAAGATCCACCTATTGAACAATGCACAAGGCTCAAACTTTCTAACACATTGAAGGTGCAATGACCATCTACTACCACCATCTCCAAGCTTTCAAAGAAGAAACATATGAGATTTGAAAGTTAAACAAGTGCTAATTACTAGTTAGGGGGAGGAAAGCTCTTCCAGCAACCTACCAAATTGAGTGATCGAAATTGGGCAATCTACTCCAATGGAAGGTCACAATTGATGACACTTTAAAACCCTAAAACATTATAAAGGTGAAAACTTAAAACATTACATGTGTGACTGGCAATAGAACTTGTAGACAACCAGATTAGACTTGTGATGGAAGGAGATAGTTGCTTTGCCTTTTGGTGCATGAGGTGGTACACAAGGAAGTTTTGAGTAATTCATTATTTTATTTTATTTTATTTTAATTCATTCACATCATTTTGCACCCTTGTTTTATCAATTGCCATTTGGCTATAAATCCCTAGAAAAAATAATCTTGGTGCTAGTTCACCCAAGGTGATGGATCCACCTACCTCACAAAATTGGAAAAAAAACCTCTGCTCCCAGGTCACTCCATCAATGGATCAAGCAACCAGAAAGCTTGACAAGAGCAGCCTTCATTTTACCAGTGATATGTGGCCAAAATGTGGAACAAATTTTTAAAACAAATCCAAAAAAGTGATTTTGGAGGTTTTCAGTAGCCAGAAGTGAGGGAAAAAAAAGTAAAAATCGCCAAACACATAGAAGGATGCAGATTGATGATTTGTACTTATTCCTGGTTTATAGCCATATTTGGCTAAATCTTCGTAGGGATGATCGCCAGTTTTTCTTCATCTTCCAATGAATGATCATCATTTAGCAGCTACAAAGAGAAATTCCTAAAAGAAACACTGGACGAGAGGCGGATGGATCCGAAGCGCGCAGTCTGGATGGACGTCGATGAAAGTACAACAACAGCAGGCGCGGGGCCCCCCTCCTCCCTGGAAGGGAACGAAGTCCGTCCGCAAAAAGAGGGATGTCAGGAATCAAATTCTGCGCAGGATCTGTCGGTCGTCGATGGCTCCGATGATCCAGTGTTTTTTTTTTTTTTTTGGGGTTTTTTTCTCAATTTCATGAGGTCTGGCGATCCTCCACAAGAGGACTTAGCCAAATCTGGCTACATGTCAGAGAGACAAGTAGAATTGTTTTTGAAACCCCGCTATGCACTGGCTACTTGCAAGGAGCTACAGTCTAAATATGGCGAACTCAGAAATTTTTCCCTAGAAATGTGGCGAAGTTGGGGGATTTTTTTCCCAGAAAGTCCTTTGTAGTAGTCGCCAAGTGGCGGAATTTCGCCAAAAAAAGAAAAAGGAAAACACTGCTCCGATCCATTGCCAGTCAGGCATGTGGGGGGAGAGACTACTCCTCCTCCTCATTCTCCAGGAATTCCGCAGAGCATCTTTTTGTTTGTTGCAGCACACAACACAACACACACGCACACACACACACAAACACATGCAACAACAATGGTGGCGTATTTCAGGACCGCAGCGAAGAAAAACAACAGCTCCGTTGAACAGAAGAAGAAGAAGAAGAGGAAAGTGGAGGAGCTTGGATTTGGAAAGAAAACAATCACAAAGACAGAATACAACAATAGAAGAAAGACAAACAGTAGCAGCAGAAGAAAAGACAGACTTCGTCGTCGTCGTGGTGTATGCTGCTACAGTATCCACAAGGAAGCACAGACACGGCTAGCAAACTTAGTGCGGCAACAGATCTAGTGTGTGTTTCTCTCTGTCTCTGTCTCTCTGTGTTTCCTTCGCGGTAAGCTCTTCTTCTCTTCTTCGACCTCCTCCTTCCTCCGCAACTGCCGTTCTTCTGCGATTGCTCCTCCTTGTTGCAGGAACGAGAGCTTCCTGTGAGCTGCTGCTGCTGCCGGCCTTGTGGAAGGTTTTTTTGTTTTAGGGTGAAGAAGGAAGGGATAGGAAGCGGCGAGCGAGCGAGCGAACGTTCTAGATGGAGAGATTGAAGAGCCAGAAGAACCGGTGCTTTTGAAGAACAACACATCTAGTTGCAGCTCGTTTGCTCGAGAGAAATCAGAAGAGAAGAAGAACAACAAAAAAAAAGACGAAGACATCACCCGGATGCTTACACATCTGCACCTGCCTTAGATCTTCCTCAGGGGTTTTGTTTCTGCAAGCGCAGTTTTGTCGCTCGCTGTGTTGTGTTGTGGTGGTGGTGGTCGAGGAGGGGGCAATGAGAAGGTACGAGGAGGCGGCGAAGGTGATGCCAGGGCAGAGCATGGCAGCCTCCGTGCTTCAACGACAAACGGAGAATCTGTGGGACTTGTACTCACTGGGAAGGAAATTGGGACAAGGACAGTTCGGAACCACCTACCTATGTGTTCAGCTATCCACCAAGAAGGAGTTTGCATGCAAGTCCATTGCAAAGAGGAAGCTGATCTCCAAAGAAGATGTGGAGGATGTGCGGAGAGAGCTTCACATTATGCATCATCTTTCTGGGCATCCAAATATTGTCACCATCGAAGGTGCATACGAGGATGCTTCTTCAGTGCATCTGGTGATGGAGCTTTGTGCAGGAGGTGAGCTTTTTGACCGGATCATTCAAAGAGGCCATTATTCTGAAGCCAAAGCTGCACAGCTGACTCGAACGATTGTTGGGGTTGTGGAGGCTTGCCATTCTCTTGGAGTCATGCACAGAGATTTGAAGCCTGAGAACTTCCTGTTCTCAAATCACACTGAAGATGCAGCTCTGAAGACAACAGATTTTGGTTTATCTGTGTTCTTCAAACCCGGTGAAGTCTTCACAGATGTGGTGGGAAGTCCATACTATGTTGCACCGGAGGTTTTGAAGAGACACTATGGACCGGAAGCAGATGTGTGGAGTGCAGGAGTCATCCTTTACATTCTCCTCAGCGGTGTTCCACCTTTCTGGGCAGAAACAGAGCAAGGGATTTTTGATCAGGTTATGAAAGGTGAGCTCGACTTTGTCTCTGATCCATGGCCAAAGATTTCTGAGAGTGCAAAGGATCTTATTTGCAAAATGCTCAACCCAAACCCTGCAAGAAGATTGACAGCGCATCAAGTGTTATGCCATCCATGGATTCGTGAAGAAGGGGTGGCACCAGACATGCCCATTGATTCAGCAGTACAATCCAGGCTGAAGCAATTCTCTGCAATGAACAGGTTGAAGAAAATTGCAATCCGGGTGATTGCGGAATCATTGTCAGAGGAGGAGATTGTAGGATTGAAGGAGATGTTCAAGATGATGGACACAGACAGTTCAGGATCTATCAGTTTTGAGGAACTCAAAGAAGGTTTGAGGAAAGTGGGTTCAAATCTCAGGGAGGAAGATGTGCGTCAGCTGATGGATGCTGCAGATGTGGATCATAATGGGACAATTGACTATGGAGAGTTTTTGGCTGCAACTTTGAACCTGAACAAGATTGAGCGAGAGGAGAATGTATTTGCAGCATTTTCATATCTTGACAAGGATAAGAGTGGATACCTCACAACAGATGAGCTGCAGCAAGCATGCATAGATCTTCACATGGGCGACATGTGTGTTGAGGATATGATTCGGGAAGTTGACCAGGACAATGATGGGCGCATTGATTACAATGAATTCGTGACCATGATGCGCAAGGGAAATGGGGGTATTGGTCGTAGTTCCCTTCGCAATAGTTTGAGCTGGAGCCTCTCTGATCATCTTATGGCTGGATGAACATCTCTTTTCTGCCACCCTTGAATCTCTAATGTATGGTTCTTTTTCACCTCAGCCATTTGAACAATTTGCCCATTTTCTTTTTGCAACAGCTTGACCTGGAACCTCTCCGATCATTGAGTGGCTGGATGAACAGCTCTTTTCTGCTGCCATTGGGTCTCTAATGTCAGATTTGTTTTCACCAATTTGAACAAATTTGCCCATTTTGTCGACATTTTATTTTAGTATTAGTATGCAAGGTGCAATCAAGGTCAAATTCCATTCTGTGAGCGAGATTTTTTGGAAGGAGATAAACTAGATTGTGTTCAATGTGTGGTGGTGGCAAATGTCCATCCTGGTATATGCAAAACCTGTACCCAAGACATTTGAGAGGAACCAAGAATTTCGTAATATGCATTATATAGCATAGGGATCATTTCTGAATGCTGGACTAGTATGGTTTATCATTGGTTTGTTGGAATTGACACAAATCAATTCAGATTTGCTGGATTAGGATCCTCATTCTCAGGTTTACCACTGGCCTACTGAAAGATGAAAAGTCATTTAAAATTAAGTGCTCCACACTGTCTATGGCTTTTGTTCTGCCTCATCCTATTGTGAGTTTATTGAAGTTGAACTCCAACAAGTGTGGAGGTTGCTTGTATTTCTTGAGCTGGTAAAGTTTATTGTGGTATATCTTCTGTACAAGATTGAGGGTAAGACATTGTGTTTCTTTAGGGTGGGTTCTATACTGCAAGTTGAAACATATCAAGCTCTGGAAAAAATAGGGTTCAGTAAAGTGAGACATTAAGTGGTGTTAGGATGATGTTTAGCAAATCACCAGTGATAATCAAATCCATTTTTCTTCACTAGTTGTGATAAGGCTACTTTCTAGACTGGGTATTCAGGCCACAAACTTGGTCTGCCAGGAGACTCTTTTTGCAAGTTGTGGTGAATTTGCAGTTTGAAAGAGCCTTCAATTGGATGTAGTTTAGCCTGTCATAGTGCAACTATTTGCAAGTACTTACCTCTCACAAAGTGAGACTCTTGGAGATCACTCTAGTGCCTTACAAGAAAGTTGAGTCCCTGGGGTGTGGGCCTTCCCAAAATAAGGAGTCTGCACAGAGCTGAGTGTGGGTGTTGCATTTTGGGAAGCCTCCCACCCATGGGCAGTGCAAAGAACCACCTGAAATTTCTTCACTGACAGAGACTCACATGAGAAGTGAGTCCTATGGCAAGTTTTTGTGCAGGCATGCCTGGCAGAATTGGTCCCATAGGGCACACTCTCTAACATTGAGATTATTGGCACAAGCTAGAGAACAGGCCTTGTGGGCTCAATTTTGCTTGATAAGCCTCCTAGAGTGAGCCTGCTATGGCAAGTTCTGGGGAGACATGCCTGCCAGAATCAGCCCCGCAGGGCACAAACTCCAACATTATGATTACTCTCATGAGTTGAATGAGGAGGTCACACTGGATATGCCTGCAGATGCGAGCATTAGGATTATTGGCATCAGCTAGAGAACAGACCTTGTGGACTGAGTTCTGTGAGATAATCCTCCTCCGACAAGCTCACACAATGCCTGAGTCCTGTGCAGGAATGCCTGGCAGAATTGGCCCTCTTGGGTGCATCCTTGGCATCAGCTAGATGATAAACCCCAAAAGAGAGGGAGGCAACAATGGCATCAAACTATAACAGAATCATCCAAGAAGTACAACAGCAGAAGAAAACACCATCCAATGGAGTCATCCTTAATGCTAAAGATGCCCTTATGACACCATTCAGATCTGAAGGAACTCTCAATGCTAGCCTTAGCATCAGCTAGAGAACAGGCTTTGTGGCCGAGTTCTGCCTGGTAAGACTCCTAGAATAATCTCACTAAAGCGAGTCCTGTGGAGGCATACCTGCCAGAATTGGCCCCATAGAGCACACATTCACTCCCATCAGCTGAATCAGGTCACATTGGCTATGCCTGCAGACTCTGTAAGGGCAAGAAACCCAATCTACTAACTCAGCACCCCCGAAAAAAGCCACAGGCAGAGTGATCTTAAGGACCCTTCTTTGGTGGCCTTGGTTGCTTTGGTACCCAAAAGAAAACCCATCTTTTGTTTTGGGGGTCAAGGCCTTTCTCAACTGAAAGGCCAATGAGGTTATTATTGTACTAGAAGACTGGTGAGGGTTTCGAGGATTCTGGCTCTTAGCAAACCTGTGGCCAAACTCAGCAAGGCAAGGCCACAGGTGAGCTAAGATCCACAATCACCCAAACTGTACCTCCTCCCTGGCATCGATAGCTGTGACATCTTATCTGACATATACAGAATCGGCAAGGCCTGCAGAATCAGTACCCATGCTGAACTTCCGATTCAGTATGAGAAATAGTCGATTGAAAGGGAGAAGGAGACCTAACAGCTGGTAACCCAGACCTTACCCTCTCAGGGTCTTCAGACATATATAGAAATTAATTTAGGGTTTAGGGTTTAGGGTTTAGGCATTTATTTCTACAGGCATTTATTTTGCCTAACTGACCGTTTTGCTAGCTTTCAGAGTTTCGAAAAATATTTTTGGTAATTTTGTTTGATAGGAGTCAAAGTGTTTTTCTTTTTTTGAAATTTTGCACCAGGTGAAAAAAAAAGTTCAAAAGAGTACAAGGATTTGTTTGGGAAAAAATGCTCAAAAGTTGCCATATTTTGAGGAAGAAAACTCTGAAGTCACCATATTATAGGTTCTTGGAGGTCCCATAACATAGCAGGATTCTAAAAAATCTCTGCTGTCCTGTCTTACCTATGGCCAACTTTGGCTCTTTCCTCTTTTGAATGATTGTCACTATGGCCACTTCACAAAATCGAAAAAAAAACCCATCGCAAGATGAACCTGTTTTTCTATGCATCAAAATTTCTCACTCAATTTTACACAACCTTTTTCTGACCAATTAAACCCTGACCAACAATAGGTAACTCCCAATCAAATTTAAAAATCTTTTCTGAATGATAAAATAAAATTCCCACTCAATTTTAAGAAACCTTTTGTAACCAGTGGTTTTTTTTTTTCGAAATTCCTCAAGTATGTCCACTGGCAAGTGTCTCTAGCATTAATTAGCATCAAATGGTGACTGTCCTAGGTTGGCTGGAGCATTTTTCTGAAAGTGCTGCTACAAATGGCGACCTTGGAAGCAGGGATTTTTTTTTTTCAAGTATTCTTGGTTGCCAATGTGGCTACACAGCTCATGTATGAAGTAGCATAGGTGGCTAAAATTTTATGTGAGGTGGAGGTGACATGGCGATTTTTGTTTTTGGCGAGTGGCCATGATGACGAGTTGTAATTTGCAAGTGTTTGCAAAGTGGTGACAATACCTCAGAATCTGTTTGAATGTAGCGGCAACATGTGTATCGCCACGTATTTGGTGATTGAGTTATTGCTGAAGGGGAAATGAACATGCATCCACACATTGCCAATGGAGGTGTAAGAAAGGAAAGAAATGCATATTGAGTTCACAATCAAATGCATAGAGACATGCTTTACATGAGTGATAGTTTACATGCAAAAAAGTTTCATAAAAGACCATAGGACTATTTAAATATCCTACAAAACAGAAGAAACACAGACTTCTCTACAATCCCATAAGGAAGAAAGTGGATTTGCTGGCAGTGCATGACCCACACATATTGCACCCTATGTCACAAATTAATTCAAAAATTCGACACATATGTTCATTATGCAATTTAGGAAAATTATGGAAAGTTTATGCACAATGAATTGACTATGCTAATCATGTGTAGAAGATACTCTTCATAGTTAATCCATTTGAGTTGAGAAACCTATGCAACACCAAGTACCCTATAGATTATTTCAAAAACAACATGATTTTTCTTTACAGCCCATAAATCTTTCAAAAAAACCCAGTAGTTTCCAAAAGCAAGCTACATCTACACATTTGCACAGTAATGGATTTTGTTTTGCCATTTGGTAATGGTTTGATCATAAGGGAAACTTTGCAGAATACAAAAAGGTTGATTGAAAAAATGGGTGCAAAGATCTAGGTGAGTGTTCAACCGATTCCGTAACCTATTCTTCATGAAGCTCATGATGTTGAAAGTGTGCTCATATTCAATTGAACCAAACATTTCAAGGACAACAACAATCTTTGCAAGTTTCATGAATTCTAGGAACTTATGGTTGAGGATGGGATTTGCAATGATCTTGTGCCAAAGTCTGGTCATTAGATTCAAGCTACTCTCCTCCCACAAGACGACCTTAGAGTTGTGCATCATAGTCACCTTGAAGTGGGTTAACTGTAAATCCAAGTTGTGAGCTGAAAGTAAACTAGGCACAACTCTCCCATTTTCACCCAACTTGCCAAGCACACAAAAAGTGGCCTTCAAGACATTCATGTGAAAGTAAAAAGTAGTTTCCACCTTGACAATGTTTTTGGCTTAGAAATGGGGGTAGATGACACCCAGAGCAATCATCACTTGGGAAATGTTAATCCGACTTAAACATCAGCCCCCATGTTGTTCCTTCACATTCTTCTTTCACCTTGTTCACAACCTATCTGAATGCCTCTTTGGTGATAGGTTGCAACTTGCTAAACCATCTTCACCAATGTAGTAGACAAGGTACTTATGTCCAAAAAACAAAAAGGCAAAGTAGACAACGTCTTCACTACCATTAAGGTTAAAAAACCAATCCATTGGCAAATTTTTGTTGGTTAGGGTTTCAATGGCATTGAATTTGTCAAATGCTGGGTCTTCAAACTTAGCATATGGATCACAATAGAGCCAATAAAGTTCATAGAATCCACAAAGTTGCATACAAAAATGTTTTTGTTTTGTGCAATTTTAATCAATGCATGCACACATTCGAATAAAGGAAGTATGTATGATAGCCCTAGAATGACTTCCACATCACATAAAGAGCTCATATTTTTCCCTGCACCATCACTTTTAGCACTTTTTACATGCATCTTAACAATCAGAGGGTGATATTATGAATAGACCTATTTTGTAAATGAAAGCATAAAGATCCATTGGGTTTTCATATTATGGAATAATTTGTTGCCTTCGGTTTGTAGCATATCAGTGAACTTTTAAATTTTGGTAACCTTCTTTGGACTATGAACAAAAAAGGCATATAAACTTTGTAGAAGGAGCTTTAATTGATGCACCAAAGGCACATTCGACAAAGTGACAATGACGAAGTTTGTTTTGTGAGCAAAATAATGAACCCTAGTGATAAAAGTTACAACCTTTTCCTTGAATTGTAGAGTCACCCTTGATTTATGGCCCTATAACACACTATTGTCGTTGCACCCGATGTTGATTACCTTGCCAACAAGCTTCTCCAACCCTAATCCACCATATTTAACTAAACACTTCAACATCAAAGAAAAGATGTTGTTAAATGTGGCTAACATGCTCATTGTCTATACACAAAAAAAGATCAAAATCCTCTTTCATTGTTGAACCATGTATAGGTGAATGAAGAGCCATTAGGTATTATTGATTATTGTAACCTCATTGATAAAAACATCAATGAAAGAAGCAACAACAAAAGTTGTTTTGGTGGAATTCAAAAGAATGTCATGCATAATTTTTGCCATCCCCTAGACACTACCATCAGTCCAATGTTTCCTAGAAATTGACTTTAACTTTTAAAAGTTGAAACAAATCTTTCAAAGATTCAAAATTGGTCACAAGACATCCATTAGCAAGAATATGAAAAACAATAATAAATTGCATGTATTTTTGCTTTTACTCAAAATGGACCTTAGTTTGGAGGTAGTCCAAAACAAATGAGTGGTCAACAACTGTATAAGCACGTTCATTTTTCATATGCACAGAGTCCTTATTGAAATAAAATTGATTGGCATCAACCCTAAGCATGGATTTTTTCCTCTCATAGCAACCTTGATGCTTTAACAAACTATCTAACTTGGGGGCTAGTGGTTTTTCTTTCCCTTCCACAAAGGTACATATGATGCAACACACTTGGTTAACTTGGCCTTTTTAATCCAACATCAATTTTGACCATATTATTTGAGTGGTCCAAACATCCTAGGATTTGTATGCTCTTTCGTACATCTTCCTTTTTTCCTTCTTTGGACTGTGTAGCTAAATCACATATAACCCTCTTCCCTCTATCATCATTAGCACTACCAAATGGCAAGGATTCAACAAGAGTTGATGGACTAGCTCCATTAGAAGGGGGTCAAAAAAGAAGGAATATTGTCTTGAATTTAAAGTTTTTCAAGATTTATGTTGTCTTGTAATTGGATTCTAGATCAAAAATTTAAAAAAACCCAAACCCATCATGCATATAAAGAATCATTAACTCCCAAATGTAATTTTAAGTTTTGGATCAGAAAGAATTAAAAAAACCTAAACTTTAAGTGAATATTAGCCTTTTTAAACTCCCAAATACAATTTTGGGTTTTAGATTAAAAAAATTAAATAACCTTAAACCCTAAATGCATATTAGGAAGTCTTAATTCCCAAGTGCAATTTTGAATTTTGGATTAGAAAATGAAAAAAAATTGTAAATCGTAAATGGATATCAAAAAGTCCCAACTCCTAAACTATGCAAGTCTCAGTTATGGATTAGAAAATTTAAAAAACTCAAAATCCTTATGAATATCAAGAACTTTTAATTCCCAAGTGTAATTCTTGGTTTTGAGTCAAAAAATTTAAAAAAACCCAAACCCAAAACCCTTTTGAATATAAAAAAACTCCCAACTCCCAATTTCCAAGCACAATTCTTAGTTTTGGATCAAAAAATTAAGAAAACTGAAACCCTTTTTGAATATCAAGATTTAGAACTTAAAAGATAAAAAAAACCATTGCCTCTTGAGGCTTGAGGCTTGAACTATAAATCACCACTCTTGCAATTTTGGATTTTGGAATATGGTTCAAAAAATAAAAAACCACCAATCCCAATTCCTAAACCATAAGATCAATCTCTTGCAATGCAAAACCCCAAGTTCAATTTGGAAATTCAAAATGTGATTCATTCAAGGAAAAAACCCTTTGATTATCAAACCCTAAATCATTATTCACAAGGATTGTCTTATTTCAAGATCGATTTGAAAAAAACTTGAAGTTTGGACATCAAAAGAATAATTCACCCCTCAAGCCCTAAGTCTGAATGCTTGCAAGTTGCAAAATTCCAATGAGCACTATGTAGTGTGAAGTGAAAGACATACCTCCAAGTTGTGATTGTGGAATTTGGATTTAAAACTTCTTTAGACTTTGGCGGTTGGCCACTTTGAGTTCCATTGTTGTTGATGTGTTGCAAATCTTGTTGAGCTCTCATAACTTTGATGCTCATACACTATCTCTCTTGCTCTAAACCACAAGCTCTCAAAATCCATGGAATCACCAAAAAATGAAAATGGACATTAAAGAGAAGAGTCGTTGTAATGGGAATTTCTACAATATTTTTGAATTTTACAAAATCATTAATTAATAATAATGCCCGCCTAAATCCAATCTATTACCTTTAAAAAACTTACTACTAAAAGTTGTGTTGGTGATTTCTTGCTATGAGTGCATCACCAATGTTGGTGATGGAGACAAAACATGTAGCTAGTGTGGCGAAAACACACTAACGATGGCAACACAAGTGGCGAGAAAGGAATGGCTGCGGGATAGGAAAAGGTAAATTAAGGTTTGAGGGTAGTGAGGTTGTGACGATCTTGCCACTTGGTGACCATCACTTTAGGCAAAATTTCAAGATTTAGGGCCCACACTTTAAAGCAAGCATGTTGCAAGGCCCATTTTTGTGTTACCTTTTGGCAATTTTTCGCCTTAAAAAAAAGGTTGCTTGGAAGTGCTTAGGCCTACATGTGGCTAATTTAATTATTCTATTTTTAAAATGGTGAAAAGAACCACTAAAAATCACAATTTTTTTTTTCATATTCTGAAAAAAAATTCACCACAACAAAAAGAAAACACTGTTTGTAACCAGTAAATGTCCAGATATACATATGCTTCAAATCCTGCACTTCCAAATTCCAAGTTTACACAACCTTGGCAACTTGAATCCTCCAGTTGAAGTTTGTATAGCCTTGAACATCATGAAGCAAATAACCATGCAACATAACCCCCCTCAAATCCTGACACGTATTATCACCATCAGACTCGCATTGCAAATATGTAGCCCTTACAACAAGTATTGAGGGAGAAAGCAACCAAAATGGATAAACCCTAATCTCTATGCAACATTTTTTAAGACCTGAAAATGCAACATCCATTGCCTCCTTATTCAATAACAACAAAAGGAAGGCAAAAAAAACAAGCAACTCATCATGTAAGTAATGGCTCTGTCCTTTATGGCAAATTCAAACAAAATCATGAGAAATGATGGAACTGTGTAACAGGATTAGATCATTTAACTGAAAAAATAAATCTGATTATTAAAAAGAGAAATATTTTGTAATGTCTCCCAGCTGTCACAAACATATTTGTTCCAAGTTCAAGCCAAAGTTTTACCCCAAATTTATTATTATTATTATTATTATTTTATAAGTCTCTTGGATTTGGATTATGTGATGACCCAGCACCAACTAGTGTACCATTGATTAGAGACTTGTTATGACTCAATTTTGGATGAACTACAAATGTAAAAACTCATATTTCCCCCTCACAACTACTTAGGTAGGGAATGTAAGTGCTTGCTATGTAAGCAGGTAAAGCATTTGATGACTACATGTGGATGGTTAGTGTATAGCTAACCACTGTGGTTAGATATGGGACACCAGTACAACAAGAAAATGTTTCCTGTCCACATATCATCCATCCTGCATGATGCACGAGTTCACTCAGGCCCAGCATTTGGATGGAGCCAAGAAATGAATGATCAACCAAGTCCAAATTAAATTTGAACTGCCAACATGTGAAATGAAGTACCTTACCCTAGGATTGGTTTCATCATTAAATAATCCATCAAGTTTTGAAATGACCTTTTGTGAAAATATGATGTTGGAACTTGGAACCTGACCAGAGTGTTGAAAATCGTCATAACTATGGCAGGTTATGTTGCTATGATATGAATAATTTCATCATAAAAATAAAATTATTAATGTCGATTATTCTAAACCACAACATGAGGAATAATTTCAAACTTTACAATAAATTTATTTGGAAATGATAATTTATTCATTTTGTCATATGTGGAAGCTGAACGAAAGCTATGTGCTACTTAAGCAAGTTCCTGTGCAAAGAAAAGCGAAGAAAAGAGAATGAAACGTGTAAAGTTAAGGCCCCAGTCCAAGGCAGTTGCATCATTTACAGTTTATTGTCATGGATTGTCAAGGCCGTTACACAGAGGCAACTAACTAGCCCACACAAATTGTGGAGTTGCTTAGGAGATGTGCCTTAACTGAGTGTGAAGCATAAGCTTATATTGTGACACATGTCCAATTGAACTTATTAGTGCACTACCCAACATGTGGTGGCCAGAGGTTTACAAAAGTTGAGTGCATGCTCCCGCTAGTTCATAATCCTCTCCTGCCCCCACCTTTTTCTTCTTTCTCACACCTTTGTAAACTACATAAAATTTTGTGATAGTGCTCTATATGTATTGTAAAGCCCCCGAGTGGGGGCATTCTCAAAATAAGGGGCCTAGGATAAGGAGGTCCCTGAGTCCAGCCCGGTATTGTGGGAATGCCTTCACCGTGGGCTTTATCCATCATAAAGTGTGAGGCACAGGTTATTATGAACCTAAACATATGTAGATCACGGAGGCTAGGGTTCTTATGTATACTCCTAAAGAGTGGCAGGGATCTTATGCCTACTTGAAGGCTTGCAAATCCTTCCCATGTGGCCAGGGCCTTAACAATTCCATGTCTAGTCTCACTGGTAATTATAAATCTTTAAATTTCACACTGAAAAAACACTCTTTCCACATGGTTTTTTTACTAAGAATAGTTGCAATTCACCACCAAACCCATCACTCGTTTGTGGTATGTAAGAGATCCTTACATCTGGTGTAGTGGTCAGTGAACTAATAACAATTAATAAGACAAAACTAACAATAATAATCTTAATTGCAAGTGCCATAATTCACATCGTTGCAATTTACAAGCCCTCATTGTCATCTTTGAGAATTTTTTTGGTTGATTCTCTTAGAACACATATCAGATTTTCTCACATTTTGTCCCATAATTTAAATATTATGTGACTTTAGCGTGTGTGTCTTCTCAACCAACATGCTCCAAAGACAACCCCATTATTTTTTTATTCATGTCTGTCAACAGAAATACTTAAAATTTCATCAAAGTACCATATTAACTTGATCACAAGTGGTGAAACAATTCTTTCAATACAATGCACATTACAAAAGAAGCAAATGAGATGCTTTTGAACAGATCATAAACAAATTCATTTCGCATTCACGTTAAACATGCCACAAGATTCAGTCATCTCTGATGTTTGTGTAAACCTAGTTCTAGTTGGTAGCCAAAAATATTGAAGGATCCTCAAAAACTTTTACTTTCGTATTCTTATCACCAAATCTGGCTAAATCATCTTATACACAATTGCCACTTCAGCTGCATCACAAAAATGATAAAAGGGGAAAAAAAAACCCACTGGTCTGAACTTGCAGCTTTTTTTTCACTGGCAAGCTTTCACCTAAAAGAGAATTCAAAAATTCAGAATTAAAAAAAAGAAGTGATTTTTGAGGGTTTTAAATGCCAGAAGTGAGGAAAGAAAAACACCAAGAAAAAGAAGGTAAAAATCACCAGATTCGTATATTTGGTTTTCATTGTGTAGCAAAAAAATATAGAAGGATGATCAAATATTTGTACTTTATTTTGGGTTTATGGCCACATTTGGCTAAATCTTTCTCAGGATTATTCATGCTTTTTCTACCTCTTTCTCAGATGATTGCCACTTTGGCTACAAAAAAACAATTCCTGACAAAACCCGATAGCCATAAATTCTTTTTCTTTTCCTTTAAGGCAATTCCCTGAAGTTGACATCTGTCATGTCCCAAACAGCGTACTGCCATCCCCAAAATGAATTAAGAGAAACCCACCCATTTTCAGATAGACTAAAAAAACCGCAATTTTGAAGGCGCAAAAGGAGACTTGACAGTAAAGCGTCCAGCTCCCTTCACTTCCCTTCCCTTCCTTCCTTGAGGTTTTGCTTGAAGGCCACAAGGAAGCAGAGGATCGCATTCTCGATTTGAGTATGGCGGAAGGAACTTCCGTCATTCAGAAATTGCAAACAAGCAAGGACACGACGCCACAGCCAGGATGAGGAGGAGGAAGAGCAGAATACCTGGAGAATAAAGAGACAGATCAAGTTCAGAATTCTTTAGACCCAGTTGGAATTTTTTTAAGAATCAAGATTCTTCGGCAACCGATCAGTTTTGTGGATTTTTGTTTTGGGTTCTCTTTAGTTCTAGTTCAATTGCTGGTTTTGGGTGGTCGGGTTTCTTTACAGAAGCTGAGGATCCGAGCGTTGTATCACTAATTGTATCAGGCTTTGTTGAATGGGGTTATATGGGGAGAGTCAGGACGTGGTTGATCAGCTTCTAGTATCAATGCCTTGCAATATGCCTAGTGCTGCTGCTTATGATAGCTTAGCGGATTGCGAAGCTGCAGTAACCTCATGTACATCTGAACATCCTGATGTGAAGTTTTTTGATGAAAACCTGCTTGATCAGACGCTGCAGATTATCCGGCAGAGATCATCAGCGCTAGTGTCAAGTGGTGTTGGCGTAGGAGTAGCTGTGGAGGAGCGCCTAGGACGTGATGATCAGGGAGCTGTCTCGTTCAAACGTAATTTCAAGGATGTTACGGCCTGCACCCGAGGGTTGCAGCTTGAAGTTAATTATAAGGAAGTTACAGTGGATATGATCCTGAATTGCTGCAACAATATTAAGGATCATGTGTGGGCCAATAAAGAATTGAAGGAGTTAGTGGGGGGTTACTTTGACACGAGCTTGAGTGCTTTGAACTTATGTGGAGTGCTGCAAGATTGTCTTCAGAGGACACGAGAACGTCAGCATTATATTCGGGTACATGTAATATATATCAGACAGATTAATATAATCTTCATGAGAACTGAACAAAATTATATCCAGGATTCTAGGCTTTCGTCATTGCAGCTGATCAAGAAGATCACTTGAGGGTTGTTAACTTTTCTGATGAATATATGGCCTTCCTCATGCTGCAGGTGGCACTGGAGCACATGTCTGCTGCACCGGAAGCTGACCATGATGATCCCAGCTGCATGACAGAAGTCATGACGGATTGCGAAGACGTGGTGCTGAAGGAGCTTGACGCTTTTGCAGAAGCTCCGGACCCATTCCTTGACGATTTCACGAAGGAGTTCGAAAAGGTCTACGAGAGTCACGTAGCCATGCAGAAGAGGCTGGAGTTGAAGAAGAAAAAGATCAACGACAAGCTAAGTGCAATACAGGGATGGATCAAAATGTTCAACAATACATTTATACTATGCGGCCTTGTTGCGGATCAAAATTTACATCTAGAGGAACTAGAGAATACGACGACAAAACGCATAGAATATTTAACTACCGCGCGCCTTGGCGGAAGCTGCTGCAGGCCGCTTAGTCCCAGCAGCAGCTTCTGCAGTCGCTTCTATTTGCGGATCAAAGCGACAAAAGCAATTGTAGAAGCTGCATTCCGAGGAAACTATGTGGCAATCCAAGACCTCAACAACATCAAAGTTTCTGTCGATCGTCTAGAGGTATTTCAAATATCCTTAAAGTCGCCCTGTCTTCACCCTGTCTTTGGGCTTCCCTTCACCCCCTATCCTCTCTTTCAATGATATCTGCAAAGTATTGAAATTTCATTATATCTCAGTGAAAAAAGCTGAAACCCAGCATTTAATGCACAACGTTAGAGAGTAATTATAGTAGTTGTACAGGTAGGAGCAGTGAAAATATATGTAGCAGCATTGGAGGCGCTCAGGAAAAAGGAAACCGCAGGATGAAACTCAGTTTACCACAAAATTTGAGGGTGTTCTGAGTCTCACCCACCCCCTTAATGCTAATGTACTTTTTTGCAGGTTTTTTAAAAATCTCACTTGGTGACCAAACTCAGGGTTCTGCTGCTGTGTTTTCCTTACTTTACGGATAACTCTATGATATATCATTTTATCTCAACCTCATATATTTTATAATATATATACAAAGAGTAACTTTCCCTATATAATGATTAAATTTTTATTTCGTTATTATTATGAAAAAAGGTGGGTTGCGATCATCCAAAAGAGAACTTAGCCAAATAGATTTAGAAAACTTTAGGAAACGTTCTACATGTTGGCGACAAACTGCTAGAACATATTGTCTAAATATGGCAAATTCAAAAAAGGAATTCTCTGATGTGACCACAAATTGCCGTTTTATTTTATTTTATAAAAAAGCCTTTGTACCTGTGGCAAGGCCTTTTTCTTTTTTCTTTTTTAAAATTCTGTTGCCAGGATGCCAAATTTTTTATCTGACCAAGGAGATAATAATATTTTACATAGATTGTTAAGGAGATTACACAGAATATTTTGCACAGATTGATTGATGTTTGAGGATTCTGTAATTATGTTTGTGGACTGCAGAGTGAAATAGCAGCCATTGTGCGGAACATCAGATTCGGGGACGAGCGACATGAACACGATCCGTTTTCTTTGCAAGTGGCGATGGTGGCGATCGGATGGAAACAAGCAGCATTCATCAAGTTGTTGACGGAATTGCAAGAAAGTACTGTAACTTCATCGCACAACCGTATATGCAAGGCGAGACGACTGGTTCTCCAACGCATCGTAGAAAACCGAGAATACGTATTAAAAAGAAAACCGGATTTTCTACGGAAAGAGGACAAAGTATAGTACCTACTTTTAGAATTATCGTTTAAGAAAAATTCATAATTGATATATAAAATTGAAAATGTGCACCTTACATTAAGAGCCCAGGTGTGTCTGTCTGTTAAATTACAGCCATACCTTGGAGCAGAATACGCAGGTTGACCTATCCTTGCAGAATCTGTAGGCCCAGCTGATTCTACAGAAAATTCTGCACATCTAAGATGCTCTTAAGTACTACAGAGTACTGAGGTGTAAATTCTGCACAGCTATAAAAGGGTGCTGTTAAACGTATTAGAGGGTGGTGACATCGATTCTGCACATCTAGGTGGTGATTCTGTTGCACATCTACCATCAGAGAGTAGGGTGTTGTTTCTGCACAAACTAGATGCTATTTGAGTTGAACAGTGGGGAGGCTGATTCTGCTGCGGATTCTGCACACAGGTTGCCAATTCTGTACACAAACCTAGGAGCTCAATTCTGCACACCTAGGTGTGCTTAACTTAAGAGAGCAAGGCACTGATTCTACAGCAGATTCTGCACACCTAGTGTGCTTAACTCAAGAGAGCAAGGAACTGGTTCTGCTGCAGATTCTGCACAGCTAGGTGATTAAAAAATGTTACAGAGCGGTCTGCCAATTCTGCACTTCTAGGTTCCCTTGATGCTAGAGAGTGGGTTGGAACTTGGAACTGGACTAAGATACTTGGCCGCATTCTGTAGTACTTAAACTTTGTGGGGCTTCCACCTAGTCTAGCTAGATAGAATTGGTTTATGGCTCTTCAGGGCAGAGACTAGAGACATTGTGATGCACTCGGACACCGACCAAAGTTTGGTGTCCCCTCCATTCTAGACTCATGTGAAGTGTACTATAGGAGCAATTCTGGCATAACCCATCGATCCACTTGGGCTTCACCACCCTAATATGTTTCACCATCTGTCTCCAAGTTAGTATGTTGAATATTTATCATCTTTATGGATATCATGTAAAAGGTGGAACCATTATGTGATTAGCTGCTTGTTCTTATGATTATAGATGTTTTAAGGTTTGATGCATATGTTAGGTATTTATTGCAAGACATTAATGATTTTTTAGTTTAAAATATTTGTTCTTGAAACTTGGTTTAATGTGAATGAGGTCTCAATTTATTTTTTTGTGTTTGAGAATTTATTCTCATTGTGTGCCTTTGGAGACTCACCTTTCTTGTTTTGAGATTTTGAAGTGCACACCAAAAAGAACAAGTTTGTTGGTTTTTGTTTTTTTTGGTGCTTTGATCTAGAATCTTTTTGAAACATGAAAGAAAGTATTTATGTGTGTAACTTTCTTAGTTTTGATAGTGTTAGGCATCAATCTTATAGCACACAACATATAGCTCCAAGAGTTTGGACCAATGTTGGGCGGTTCTCACTTTTTTCAGAGAACCAATTGATTTTGGTTTTTACATTATATTATGAGAATTTGATCGGTTTTCTAATTTTTAAAAAAATTTGGTTAGTATTTTATTTAATTCTTTTATTAATTAAAATATTTTCTAACTTAAAAAATTACATAAAAATACATGGAAATTTGGAAAAAAAAATCATTCAAAATTTACAACTCCACAATTTCATCCCTCTCAAAAGCTCCTTCAAATTCCTCTAACTCTTCTTTTAAATTAAGATCATTCTTAATAAAATCTGCCAAATTAGAAGGGGATTTACAACCTATCCTAGAATCATTGGGCCAATTTTTGCTCATAAAAATCAATTTATCCAAAAAAAATTATTGTAAAGGGCATCTTTTAAGACTAGTAAGAATTCTAGCTAATGAAAATATTCTTTCTATTTCAATCTGAAATCCAACTATTCCTAAGATTTGTCTAGCACAAAAATCAATTATAAGAAACATGCTTTCATGTTTTTCCGACCATTGCAATTTTTAACATCCATTCGATAACATTTGAAAATTAGAAAGTCTTTATTGACCAATTCCGTTGTTGGTTCACTTGTGTTGGTTGACATTTCAAAGATATCCAAACTCATGTCCTTTTCAACCCTTTCATCAACAACACCCTTTTCAGATTCAACCAATGGATGCAAATGATAATAACATTTCAGAAGCATAGGAAATGAAATTTTTTTGTCATATACAATTGCCTTACCTTGTTCACAACCAATAAGTGAAGACACAAGACAAAATTTTTAAAATCTAGGGTCTAACATTAAAGAAAGCATATTTATGGGCCTTCCTTTCTTCATATTTTTTTAAGAAGGAAAGAAAATAATCCAAAACTTGAATAACTTCTTTCTTCATGTTGGAGGCTAAACATGATAACTCATAAGCAACATTCCCATCTTTTTCCATTAGGTTGTCAAAAGTTGTAGAATCAATTTCATTTAAAATTTTAAACTCATGGATATGGTAGAATTTAGTGCATCACTTAACAACCAATGACCCCTAAATTGGTTCAAAATATAAGTAGACACAATAAGGCCAAAAGAATCAACAATGATGCGACAAATGTGCCATGTCAAAGGAGGTGGTACCCTTGCATTCATTTTCACAAAATTTTGCATGTTGTAATATAATATAATTGATTTTTTTAATTGCAAAGCTTCTTGGAAAAGGATAACTTTGTTGGCAAATCTATAATAGCAAAAGAAAATGTTAGATTATGCACAATAAAGGTTGAAAAAAAGTGATGAAAATGTTATGAAAAATAAAAATTGACAAAAAATGTGCACACAAAGAAGTTTTAAAAATTAGAAAAATTACTTTGCCTTCACTAGACTGTTCAATTTCTGAGGGGGAAACCCTAAATTTATACATGTTTTTTCCCATTCTTGCTTACCCTTTTCAAATGTTTTTGGCCAAGTTATGCATTTCTATAAATCTCTTTCAACAAATTTGATTGACACATATCATAAGTCTTAAATCTTTGCAAAAAATTTCCTTTGTTGTGGCATATTGGTAAGCCTTGGAAAATGCATGCCCAAAACAAGTGCCTTGAAAACTTTCCTCCAAACCTAACATATCACAACTTATAATTGATTTAAAGATGTAGTCATAGTGTTTAAATTAGATCCCTCATCCTTGACATAAATAATTATTTTTCTCCTTAATGCATAATTGTCCAACAATTTTGTCAATTTTTTAGCCAAAGTCTGTCCAGTAGTGTCTATTGGCTCAAAAAGACCAAAGATAATGTGCTTTGGCTGCCAATCATCTCTTAAAAAATTAATCACCAATGCAAAAATATCATGGCCAACTTTATAATTGATTTTAAAGATGTAGTCATAGTGTTGAGATTAGATCCTTCGTCCTTGACATAAGTAATTATTTTTCTCCTTAATGCATAATTGTCCAACAATTTTGTCAAATTTTTAACCAAAGTTTGTCCAGTAGTGTCTATTGGCTCAAAAAGACCAAAGATAATGTGCTTTGGCTGCCAATCATCTTTTAAAAAATAAATCACCAATGCAAAAATATCATGGCCAACTTTTGACATCCACAAATCAAAGCTTGTAGTTACAGAATGACATTCTATTAAAGTTGGTAAAACATATAATTGTTTAGTTTTTCCCACTAATCTGAGCAATAAGTCATTAGAAAAAAAAAAATTAGAAGGAAAAATAATTATGGGACTCAAATGCATATTAAATCTTTTTAACTAACTACTTTCTACAAATTGTAAAGGAAGATGGCTTTTAACAATTAAAAGAATCAAATCTTCCAGAAATTATTTTTGTTGCACATCATTTTTCTTAAAAAGTTCTTTTACAATAAAAAAAACTAGATATGGAATTAGAAGAAACATTTGGTTTCTTTTTCGAAGATTGTCTTTCATCTTCCCTCAAAAGATAATTATTTTTTTTTTCAAACTTTTTTAAAATATTAGGATGATCTAAAGTGACATGTTTCCTCAATGCAACTATGCCATTAGATGAATTACATATGATTAATCCTTTCCTAGCTTGTGTTTTTGGATTTATATTCAATATTGGATTATTGTGATAAAAAATACACCGTGTAGTTTAAGGAGCTATTGCATTAACTTTTTTGTTATCATTCACACAATAAAATGCCCAACACAATGCATTTCTACTATTTCCTCTCCAAAATGTTCTTTGAACATGTAACTTTTTTAAATTCTTTTCATTCATTTTTGAATTCTTACTTCCTTCTATTTGAAAATTGACCATTTTTTCAAGTTCTACCAACATTTCATCTACTATTCTTACTTCTTTCATAAACACATCACATGTATTTTCATTTTCAGAAGATTGTTCCATTATTACTTAGATTTGTGATTAAGAATTAATGCCCTGATGAGTAGTGAAAAAAAAATGTATGATTTTATCAAAAAACTAAAATCTAAAGACTAAAAATTGCATTTACAAACAATTACAAACTGATATCTATCAAAACTAAAAAACATTTACAAGTAATTACAAAATGCATTCTATCTTCTAAGATTTTAGAAAAATAAAATATGTATATTTCTCAGAAAAAGTTTAGGGATTGAAGATTATAAGGTTGGAAAATGTTTGGGTTTTTTAGGTGAAAAAAATTTATAATTTATGTTTAAGTTTAGAAAATCCTGCTAAAGAAAAACACATCAATTATAAAATAGTTACATAATGAAAAGAAACTACACAAAATGAAGAAAAAAAAGTAGAAACAACAACCAAAAAAAAAACAATAGAACGAATGGAACAAAAAATGAAACTACAATTAAGAAAAAAAATCAAAAAATGGAAATATGCAATGTAACTTACTTTTAGTGTTCAAGTTGGTGTCAAAGCTCTAAGCTTCGACTTGCACATGGCAAGGACAGGGGTGAAGTACCATACCAACCAAATAAAACAAAGTAGCAACGCAAGAAGAGCAACAATGGTAGCACTAGAAGAGCAACAAACATTAAGCTAGCAGGTACTTGAGAAAAGCAATGCAAGAAGAATGGTTGTGGGGAAAAACTTGCAATGCAAAAATAGTAATGCGCATAATGCTACAACTTGAGAGGGGCAACATGCGAAGAATAATGTAGGAGTTGCAATGCAAAAGGAGTTGCACACCAGTCGTAGCATGAGAGGAATGATGTAAGAGTTGTAGCATAGGAGGAGCAACATGAGAGCTACAACACAGGAGGAACAACACAAAAGTTGCAATGTAGGAAGAACGATGCGAGAATTATAATGTGAGAAGAATGATGCAACAATTGCAATGCAAGAGGAGTAGCATGAGAAGAGGAGTTGTGTGAAAGAACAAGCATGAGGAACAACAACATGGAAAGAACAACAACGTGAGAAGAATGGCAACACCTGAGGAGCAACAATGCAAGAAGAGTGACAACGTGATAGGAGTAGCAACACTTGAGGAGCAATAATGCAAAAAAATGACAACATGAGGAATGAGGGGTAGCGCAAGAAAAACATGAAAAAAAAAACTAAATTCTAACAAATGCAACACAAAACAATAACAACAAACAAATAAACACGAGCATCATTAATCACTATAGCACTAAAAGACAAAAAAAAATTTGTGACCAAAAATGAAGCCCATGCTTCATTTTTATACAGTTTCTTTATCCCTAACCCTAAACAATGCCTCCGCCTCTTTAAGCAATGGCGACTGTTTAGGAACCTTAAACCTTAAACTACCAATAACCGGATGAAAGGTCTTTGAGAGAACCTACCTAGTTTTCCAAAAAAATAATAAAGAAAAACGGTTCTCCCAACTAATTCTTGTTCATGTGAGAATTGATTTGAAAATCGAGTCGAGAACTGGTCAAGATTCGAAAACCGCCCAACAATGGTTTGGACTCTAAACACCAATTTTGCATCATTTTAATTATTGTTGTTGTTAAGAATTTTGTAGTTTCAATATGATCTCAGAAGGTTAGGTATTGCGAGTAGGTAAGGGGGGAGAGACCTAGCTATAGGGACTTAAGTTTAGGTCCTTTTATTTCTTTATTACCAAATGAGAGGATCACAAGATGAATCCTCATGTACAATACAATGATTAAGGTTGGACCTCATTGGACATGGATCTAATCAAATATAGAACAATGACAAATGTCAGGTATTTATTGTAGAATGTTAATTCTCTTACAATTGATATTTGTTATTGAAACTTTGTTTAGCCTGAGTGAACAAAGTTTTTGTTTTCTCATGTTTTGGGAGGTTTACCTTCAATGAAGATGAGACTCCATAAACACAAAATGAAAAACACAAACTTTTTTAGACCCAAGTTTGTGTTTTTCACTATGGGTCATTTTGGATGGTGCATCACCTACTAAAGAATATTAAACTATGTTAAGATATCATGTTGGACAGACTATAAACAAGTATATTCTTGTGGTCATTGAAATCCATTAACAGGTTAGTTTCACAATTCAAGGATTAGCTACCATGGGTGTCAGCACAAGGTTCCTCCCCCATAAAATGGTAGAATTGTTAAGGGAATGGGCTTCAACATGTGTAAAAAACAAGAAATTTTTTGCTAAATTATGTATGGAGTTACTAAAACATGTTGTTTCTTTCTTTTCCAGAAACTTCTTGTTTTCTAAGAAACTTTGGTATTGCAGTTTTATTTTCAATTTTGTATTTTCTCAATTCGTAGCTTGCACCCTAAAATTGCATGCAGTCATTCACATGATTTATGTATATCAAAAATGTCTCATTGAATTACTTCCTAAGTAATTATCCTAAAAATTATGAAAAGATGGCGAAAAAAAATTATGAACACTTGCATGCCTTTAATTTGTTATATAACATGGTGGAAAAGAATGACCATGTACACATATGCATGCCTTTGACATATTATAAAACAAAAGCCCATATTTCGTAAGATGCCAAACGTAGGATGTGTCTTTAATGTCTAACATTAAATCCATAGCATCAAAACCCTTAACTTGCTAATGGATGCAACTCGGTCAACTTATAGTATAATTTTCAACAAAATTGTGCATTTGTGAAGGATTGAGCAAAATATGTTGTTTAATTGTGCTACCAAATTTTCCACTTCAAACTCATGACATCTACCTTTGTCCACACACTTTTGGCTCTATGGACAAAAAAGAAAAAGTATATGGTAATAATACATTTCACTTTTGTGATCTAGTTGAATTGAAGATCATCCGCAAGAAGATTTAGCCAAATTTAGCTATAAATGAAATATGAATGTAAAACAATTTAAGCATATTTTTATATTATTGTTCATTACCTACTGGAAAATGACATAGAAATCTAGCAATGTCTTTTTTTTTTGTCACAATCTGACAATTAAAATCCCAAAAATTCACTTTTTCACATTCTTCATCCTTCAACTGGTAAAATTTCACTAGGAAAAGAAATGCTACTAATGGGCCTCCTGCATAAACCACACAATTAGCATGCTTCTTTTTCTATAAGCATATCTTAAAATAATTATGCAAAAAGGCCTGTCAACTACTAGTTGTTTTTTATAATGTTCAAGTTAAGCACATTATTCCAAAGTTTTCAGTGTTGGGTCTACATCTATGTTTTAATTTTAATGTAGACTTTTCAAGTGAGGTCATATTTGAAAACAACTAAATTTTTTCTTGCTACATTAATTTAAAATTTCAAAGAAAGCCTATTTTTGGGCTTTTCAAGCATATAGAGGTTAAATGCACCTAGGTACCAACAGTTTTGTTGGTGGCAAAATTCATCAAATGGCGAAACAAAAAAACAAGGTTGACGACATGTATGTAGTAAAAAAATGGGAAAAAAAGAAAAAAATCGCCAAAAGTTAGGGTTTCAAAGTGACACATAACAATGTTATGCCATTTGTTTGCAATCATGTCACCAAGTCATCTCCTTCCACTCTAGTGTTTTTTGTTGTTTACCTATACTCTACCAAAACCTTTCAGAACTTACTATAAACTCCTCCTATCCTTTCACCATTGCTATAGTTCTATTGAAGCTTGTCACCAAGATGCTTCTCCACTTAGGGTGCTTGTCATCACTAGTATGTATTAAGGTGTGTAATTAATTTCATTATGGATCCCCGAATTTTGTGCCATTGTCTACTTCAAAACTTCAGGGGCTACATCAATTTCAAGCTTGTTCTTCAAGCCTCAATCAAAAGAAGTTGCATGCAAACACAATAGAATGGAGAGAAGCTTGCAACTCCAAGCTCTAGTAGCAAGCAATTGAGTTTCGATTTATAGTGAAACTCAATTGTTCAAGAATCAAGGTGCTAATTTTTTTTCCTTTCATTTTTTCTAATCTTCATATTGTGAGTTGTGACTCGTGATGGACAATAAAGTTATCTAATCTTTTGGGCACTCAAACATCAAGTGTGCACACACTACATTGTGTTGTGCTTGTGTGCATGTTCTTTTAATCTTCTTTTGATCTTTTTTTAATCTTTTTTTGGTCTTTTGATCTTACTAATTATGTTCGCCATCATCCATGGCTCCTTTGACTAACCCCAAGAACTTTAAGTTCAAATCACCTTTGCCTCTTTTTGCTAATGTCGCAACCATTATAAAGAGTGTAAATGTTGAAATGGTTGCTGAAACCCTAATTTTTGACATAATCAATTTATCAAAAGAACCTCTTACTCCAGCTCAAAGTTTCAAAGTTTAGTAACAATGAAAAAAAACATGATGATGTAAGTACTCACCATTTCCAAGATCAATGGGCTACAATGCTTCCTTGGGCAAAATCAATAGTAAATGAAACAAGTAATGTGCATAAGGTTCAATGTGTAATTTGCATGAAAAATGAAGAAAAGGAAATTTTGCTTGTGTTTAAGCTTGATAATTTGCTTAAGCATGCTAGTAGGCGCAAAGCCTGGGTTTCAAAGTTAGGAATAGCAATTGGTCCATTTTATTTTGATTTTAAAAGCTAACATACACGAAACGAAAAAAATTACACTATTGGGAATCATCCTTCAATTCTTGATCTTGTTGTTATAGAAGTTCTTTAAGACCAAAGATGAAAATTTGTCTAGTTTGTTATTGTCTTTCATTTGTTGTCCAAAGGTCAAGCTATGACGGACTTTGAAGGTGTGAAGGATCTTTTTAGTTTATTTAAGATGAAACACACACCCAAAAAGCACTGCATAGATTTTGCAAGTTGGGGGTAGATGCAAATTACAATGGTTCAATTACACTCCTTACAAGTCCATACAAAATTCTTTAAAATGATTCAAATGGACATGGTTGTTATTTTTTAAAATGTTATTATTCAAATTTTGAATAATACATGTTCAATCACCTACAAACCTTCCCAAATCTATGTGAAAATTTATATTAAATGTAGCTGATGTTATTATTTAATTTGAAAGTCCTAAAAAGAAAACCCACAAAGTCCATAGGAATAATGCCCCACTTAAAATTTTCAAAAAATATGCTTTTGGGACAAAAAATTTAAAGAACAAACAAAAATTGCAAGTCATATGGACTTATGAAAATATGGTCAAATTTTAACCATTCAAAAGTCTTTAATTATTAAACAATTAAGGTTTTTAAAGAAAGATTCTTTAGATGAGTTTATCATTTTGTATTACATTATATATTGAATCCCAATAACAAATTTGAAATTTAAATCAATATAAAATTTTCCATTTTATGATGTTCCAATCAAACGGCCAATCCATATTTTTCAACTTCAAAAGTCCAACACTATTAACAAATGAATTTTTTTATCGATAAATAACCAAACAATTTTTTTCATAATGAAGTTTACTGGTTTAGATCCAAGTCCCAATTAGTAGATCTATGGGTATATTAATCACCACATGCATTTGAATAAAAGGTACCCAAGGAAAAAACATCATTTTGTCACACAAATGAGCCACCATAACTTGCATCTACCTTGGGGTATTGTTGAGTTGATGAACTAAGTTTTGTTGCAATCCATTTGTGATGTTACAATGGCGTTAATTTTTTATTTGTGAGTGCAAATGAAATGACAAAAATTGACAATGCCTTTTGGATTTCTTTACACCTTAATGTAGTTTAGGGTTGGAACCGAATCCTTCTATTGGTTTGTGTGGAGAAAATTGATGTGCAAGGGACAACTAATAATGTCTTTTAGCTAATGCTCTAATACTTGGATTCTTTTGCGGGTGTGAGTGTTAAGGATTTGGGGTTGAAATTCATCTCCATGGGCTATGATGGGAGTAGTGTTTTCCAAGGTGTTAGAGTTGGTGTGACTATTTAGATGAAAAAGATAGTTGTTCCATTCATTAGCAGAGTCCATTGTTTTGCTCTCTAAACGAATTTGACCATGTTGGTGCTATTGAAACTTAGTTTAGTGACTCAGTTGGAGGTGCTACTACAAGCCATGTATGTTTTTTCTCTCATTCACTTAAAAAATTCCTTGAATTCCAAAAGTTATGTGATGTGCCCATAGAAAAAGGGAACAAGTTGCTTAGGAATGTGAAGACAAGATGGATTAGTATGTTGTTTCTCATGAAATGTGTCATGGAGTAGTATTGACCATTGATGGCAAAGATGCATGTTAATGCGTCAAGGAGCAACACAACTATTAAGAATTTGAACTTGCTTCGTTACTTGGAATTGATTCTAGGGTTACATGTAGTTATGTCATTTTAAAATTCCATACATATTTTAATCAAGCTTGCATAGTCCGATGATGTGTTTGTATGTGATTTTATTGACATGGTGAAGGTGTGCTAACTTGACCTTTATAACCTTTATTTTGATCCATGCACCAAGTTTGACAATCTTACTTTTGATGAACTCAAAGCTCTTGAGTCATTCACTAGCAAGAATTTGCCAATGAGTTGGTGTGAAGATTTGAATGGTGAGGAGATTGATTGTCTCATCATTGAGTTTGTTGGTGCTAAGTTTTTTTTGAACTAATGTTGTTCTGCAACAGGTGTTCTAAAACTTGTGCCGAGGCCAAACTTCCTTTTGGTCAGGGCTCATGTGAAATTAAGGTATGAAGATTCTGCCTAAATTTTAATCTATGAATTGGAGGTCAAATTTCCAAATCATGAACTTATGTCAACATTGGATGTGATCTATCCGAACTTCTAGGCTATAAACACGAATTCGTAGGATGTTGAGAATGATTTCCATCAATGCTTGATGGTGATCAAGGCTGACTATTGCAACCGACAAAAAGTGGGAAAGGATGGGATGTGAGTGTGTTTTGCTTGATCCATATGAATTGGATTTGTAATGTTTGTTTTTAAAAATGACCATGGCTACAAACAATGAATTGGTGTTGAAGCAGGTGTTGGATAAAAACCTAGTCATTCAATAGTGGGTGAAGATTATTTCTTTTCCCATCCTCAAGATCAAACTTTCAAAATTTATTAAGTTGGCTGAAATAACATGTGTTAACGTATTGGGGTTTGTCAAGGATGAGCGGTATTTTTCAACAATGCTTTTCATAAAAAAACAAGCTAAAGAACTGCTTGTTGTGCCATTTGGATCTTTGCACTTGATTTTATACACAATGGTTTTATAAACTTAAAAACTTCATGTTTGAAAAGGCCATTACCTTGTGGGACAACATGAAGACCCAATATTGTATTGATTTTTGAAAGTACAAATTTCATTACTAGCAACACTTAGGTTTTATTCCAAGTCCCCTTTGTTGGGGTAGCTTTCCTTGTCCATTTATGCACAATGCACACTCATAATATGAATTTTGAAATTGCCTTTCCTTTTTTTGAAATTTTGAACTATTTGTGAGTTTTTGAAGATTATTGAATCCTTATTAATTGTTTACAAGTTTGATGGTCAACAAAGAATGCGGAATGGAATTCAGAATGGGATTTGAACTTTGGGGTTTTTCCTTTTATCTTCTAAGTTCTTGTATTTTATTTGTTGATTGTATCATGATTCATGCTTGAAACTTGGCACTGTGGTTTGTGTTGGGTTGTGGTGTAGGGACACTACTTTGCACTAAGCAAAGTCTCAAGTTTGAAACTGGGGTTCAACTCCCCAAGTAGTGCTTTTGAACTTTGCAGCATGCACTTGGGCAGACCCTTTCACTCACTTTCAAAGTTTTGAAATGTTTTGATTTGCCACATTGTCTACCCAATAAAAATACACAATAGCAAAACTCTAACCCTGAAAAATAAAATGGTAGCCAAATACATAACCAAAAAAAGAAGTAGTAGCCAATTGATTTATTAAAAAAATGGATGGAGTAGCCATATTACACACCCCCTCTTGATAAATGTCACCTGAGTGGCTACTTCATGAAATCCGAAAACAAACACTACTAGGCATGTGGTGAGCTTGCTAAGGGTAGGGATGTTTTGCCCCCCAGAGAATATCGTAGTACCCAAATAATTTCAGCAACAAACTGTCGAATAATTAATTAAATTTCAAATCTTAACTTCGGCACTTAATTTTTTAATTTAAAAATTTTCAATAGGTAATGGTTATATTAAAAAACAATCTTCCTTCAATGTTGGGGAAGAGTCTAATGTGTTGAGACTATCTCACTTATAAGTCTCAATACTTGAAGGTCTGCAGTTCAAACCTAACAGTTGAACTTTTGATTTTATTAAAATTTCAGCACATACTAAATAATTTTTCAAAAATTTGGCAAAACAAAAAATAATTTAATTATATGCTGAATCTGTTCAGGTACTGAATCCATTCAGGTACTACAGTAATCAGCATTATACACCATCAATTCAGGGTACTACTTGTTTGTAAAGAACTGGTAGAATCTTTCCAGTGTATGTGGAGGCCGTCTTACCCTGAGTAAAGTTTCTGCATCAATAGAGGAGGCACCTTATGTGCAAGGTTCCAAATACTAATTTTTAGGAGCCTTAGCAGAAGGTGCCATCGGCTCCTCCAAAATTCAATCACAGCCATGAGTTTTAAAAGTCAAATTCTACAGGATCTTTACACCATGTAAGGAACTCAAATGGGGTGATTTTGGGAATTTGGGCCCCATACTTGGCTCCCGCCTCACTCCAAGCCCTCATTGCCAAAATGACCCCTTGGTCCTTACTCTCAACATAAAGACCTGCACCAATATATTCAGTGTAACTGCAGGTCAGCTTACCTAGTGCAATTTTTCTTTGATATTTTTGGGTCGTTTTGAGAAGAAAAAAAATGCCTACATTGGTAGGCATTTAAAAAAACAGAATGTTTTCTCAGATGGCAATTCTGCTTTTTTTAAAGCCTCAGTTTTCTTTGTTTCTTTCATGGAAAAACGAGAAAAAAAAATTGTCGCAGGTTGTTATGCTTGGTAAAGGCTTTACCCTACACCTTCTTGGCCTCCATGTGTAGAGGAACCTACAAAAGTAGAGTTGGCAAACCACAACACATCCCATTAAAAAAAGCTTACAAAAGTACATGAGGTAGACCCCAAAAGTCACCCAAAACTCTTTTGTTACCTTTCTAATTATCCTACTATTTCAGACTAGCAAATATTTCAGACTTACCATACCTTTATCATATTCAATTAGTATACATTTGAGGTTTACATTGTGAAGGGTATATGCCAAAACGTGCATATAGCATACCTACATTTATGTGGTTACCACGAATTTCTTTGAATTATGGTGACTAACTATTGAATATTTTCTTTTGGCATTTGGTTTATGATCATTAGACTAATTATGTTAAACAAAGTGATTGCCATATGCTCTTGAAACTCATTTTAAAGAATTTACCAACATTTTACAATTATAAATATGCTTTAAATGTATTTTTAATGGTGTTGATTGATTTCATTTTATTTTTGTTGATTCGTCTTATAGGATATTCTAATTTCATGTGTTCATTTTTGCAATGCCAATTGCACAAGTAATCAGTTGCCAGAGTCATTTCATGCGAGAAATATGGAGACTTTCTTCAGATACACCAAATACACCGAATCTGATCTGACTTCCACATTTCATTCATCACACCTCCAACCTTATTCCTCTGGTGATTAGTTGCTTAATGTTGCTTTTCACACATTAGTTGCTCACTGTTGATTTTCACACCTTAGCCACTCAATATTAATCTTCATCTTGCCATCATTTTCCTATGGTGCATTGACACTTGATGTTAAGTCAGTGTTAAATGAAAATCTAGGTGGCATCCTAGCTGGCACCCAATGTTAATGGGCGATGGCTTAATGTTAAGTGAATGTTAGCTTAATATAAAATATTCATGATAAATAAGTTAAGTCCTAAATAACTAGCATGGTGTTAGAGGACTCAAAACTTGAGTACCTAACACCAAATGTGAATGCACCTCTAGCTAGCTAATTTAGCTCTCTATATGCATGGTTAATGCGATCGAGATTTCATGTTCTACCCTTTCTTATTCTAACCTACTTAATCACTTGGTTGGTGATTGGTGAAGTCAGATTATCTCACACACAAAAAGAATGATAGTAAGCTTTTTTTCTTGAAATATTATCTCATCTTCATATATAAATCTTCCTAAGCTTATTATGCCTATGCCTATGATTATCTCTTTCAATAATGTCTAATAATGCTTAAAACCATTATTCTTGTTTATCCCTGTGAAATAATGCATTAATTTGTTAATCTTGTATACCCCTCAGAAATAATGCCTTTCAGATGTTTTGCGAGCCCAGATAGTTTTCCTCAGCTGTCAGAAGGCTCTGAATGCAAAAGCACGAGGCAGTTGGAGTGAGAGGCACCTAGTTCCTGCAAGAGGCCTCTTGTAAGCCACTTGTAATGACGAGGTGCCTCCTAAGTTTAAGAAGCTTTACATACAATGTAATCATTCAGAGAATGGAAGAAATCTGTAGAATACATCACAACAAGAAATACGTACAGGCATCTAATTCATCACACTTTGAAGCTCATCTGGTGATAAATTATGTTACTTCTTTAGGTTCTAGACTTTAAGTACACTATCTGATAGTAGGGAATGGAATAAGTCTGTAGAATACAGGGCAAGAGAAAGAAATACACTTAGCAGTGTAGAAGTACACAGAATGACAGCTCAGGGTCTACTGAGTAAGTCTGTACAGAGTTCAATAATGAGCCCAGTTTTGACAATTACGGTATTGTGACTGTGCGTACAAGTTGCCAAGAATCTTAATCCTCTCCCAGTGCACCTAGTTCACCATGACTAGAGTGAATACCCAATATTCATGCTCTGCAAACCATTGTGACATATGGGCGAAGGAACCTACTGTTTGTGATCAATCAGTCCTGAAACTTCTCAGCCAGACTTCTATATGCACACTGAATTCATCATTCCAAAAGCAAGGGCATCCAAAAACACCAAAATCTAATCAAAAACTGCATTCCAGGCTGATGAAATTAACATGTTTTGTTCCACCCACAACTTGGATAACTCAGTAGTTGAGAGACAAATTGTTTTGAGTTACCCAATATGATGTTGAAGAAGTGACAGTGAGAAAAACAGCTAGATTTAGGAGACAAATATCTAACAACAAAAGGAAACTGAACCCTTCTTTGATGGCCATTTTCTAACCTGCTATCCAAACTTAGACCCATTTACAGGCATAGGATGAAAAGTGAAGACATCAGTATGGAGTACTGGGAGAAGCAGAGACGGCTCATCTAGGCACCCATCAAGGCATCTGAGAGACCCCAGCTCAAGTTGTTGCGGAGGCTGCTGCGACCCACACCTCCATTGCCCTTGCGCATCATGGTCACAAACTCATTGTAATCGATGCGCCCATCATTATCTTGGTCAACTTCACGAATCAGATCCTCAACACACATATCCCCCATGTGGAAATCATTGCATGCTTGTTGTAGCTCATCTGTTGTAAGGTACCCACTCTTATCCTTGTCCAGGTATGAAAATGCTGCATACAGGTTTTCCTCCCGCTCAATCTTGTTTAGGTTTAGAGTCGCAGCCAAGAATTCTCCATAATCAATTGTCCCATTGTGATCCACATCTGCAGCATCCATCAACTGACGAATATCTGCCTCCATGAGATTTGAACCAACTTTCTTCAGACCCTCTTTCAGCTCCTCAAAGCTAATGGCACCAGAACCATCAGAATCCATCATCAAGAACATCTCCTTCAATCCGGCAATTTCTTCCTCGGACAGAGATTCTGCAATCACACGAATCGCAATTTTCTTCAATTTGTTCATAGCCGAGAACTGCTTGAGCCTGGTCTGCACAGCAGGATCAATGGGCCTGTCTGGTGCCACTCCATCCTCGCGAATCCAAGGATGGCATAACACTTGATGAGATTTCAATCTCTTTGCCACATTTGGGTTGAGCATTTTCCGAAGCAAGTCTTTTGCACTTTCTGAGATTTTTGGCCATGGGTCTGATACAAAGTCAAGTTCGCTTTTCAGAACCTGCTCAAAAATCCCTTGCTCAGTTTCAGCCCAAAATGGTGGAACTCCACTGAGTAGAATGTAGAGGATGACTCCTGCACTCCACACATCTGCTTCTGGGCCATAGTGTTTCCGCAAAACCTCTGGTGCAACATAGTATGGGCTCCCCACCACATCAGTGAAGATTTCACCAGGCTTGAAAAACACAGATAGCCCAAAATCGGTTGTCTTCAGAGCAGCATCTTCGCTGTGATCTGAGAACAGAAAGTTCTCGGGTTTCAAATCCCTGTGCATAACACCAAGAGAGTGACAAGCTTCAACAACTCCAACAATAGTCCGTGTGAGCTCCGCAGCTTTGGCTTCAGAGTAGTGACCTCTTTGGATGATCCGGTCAAAAAGCTCTCCTCCCGCACAAAGCTCCATTACCAGATGCACCGAAGTCACGTCCTCATATGCTCCCTTGATGTTCACAATGTTCGGATGGCCTGAAAGATGGTGCATGATGTGAAGTTCGCGCCGCACATCGTCCACATCTTCCATAGTGATGAGCTTCCTTTTTGCAATTGACTTGCAAGCAAACTCTTTGCCAGTGGATTTCTCGACACACAAGTAAGTCACACCAAATTGACCTTGACCAAGTTTTCTTCCCAAAGTGTACAAGTCTCTGAGGTTTTCAGTCTGCCGCTGTAGTACAGAGGCTGTGAAGCTCTGGCCTGGCACAATTTTCACCTCTGCCTTCTTCACCATTGCGTTGATCACCTCTGTGACTTGCTGAGGGTTATGATTCGCATCCACTGAAGGGATGTAATTGGCAAGAGGAGGACTGTGTTGCGTGATCTTGTCAAGCTCCGCTTCCAATTTCTGATTGTTGTTGGTGTTGTTGTTGTCTGTTGTCTGAGAAGTAGATGCAGGAGATGGTGTGCTTATAAAAGCACTAGGGATCATCTGAATGTACCAACTCTTGCTCACTGAGCCCATGCAAACGTTGCCCATCTAGAACCCTGTTCTTCTCATCTCAGTCAGGCTTCAAAATGGCCCACTCCCCCCTCCACCAAACCCCAAAATCCCCTACCGTCTCCCCCAAATCTTCGATTTCAAGAGTTAAAACTACTCACCAGAGAGAAGCTTAAAAGCAGCAGCGCTGAATCTCATCAAGCCATCAGCGGTTTGAGCTTCAAAAGAAAGCCACTCCAGAGAAACGCCCCAAATGATGATCTTCCTCCAGCCTTGCAAGTCCAAAAAAAAAAAAAAAAAACTCCCGCCAATCGCTTCTTCTTCCTTCCGCTCTCGGCCAGTTTTTCGAGAAGCTAGTACATGACCTACTACTGCTGCTCCAGAAAAATGTCACAACAAAATCCTCAATCCACTTCCAAAAATGTCTTGCAATAATGCTTCTTCTTCTCTGAAAACGAAACCCCAAGGCAAAAAGAATAATAATAATAATAAAATCCAAAAGCAAAAACAGAGAAGTAGCTACCAAATCGATTTTGACACTTTCTACAAGGACTCCGCAGACCAAAAAATCACAACAAAATTCTCACTCCGTTTCCAAATGTCTCACTACTGAGAATGCTTCCTCCGTAAACAACTTAAAATGCTTTGAGAAAACCCCAAGTTCCACAACAACCTCATCTTCTTCTTCTACTTCTCCTCTTCCTCCTCCTCCTCCTTCTTCGTCCACGGCCTTCAGAGGAACACTACTTACAAACCGTGTGCAAAGTCAATCAAACAGTGCAACGCGAGATGAAAAGGAAAAAAGCAAATCTCATCATTGTTGCGAAAAAAGAAAAATAATCAAAATCAAATGGAAACTTGGTAATAAGACTCTTTTGACTATGTTGTTGTTTGACTCCCTTGTGTTGCTGCTAGCTAGCTAACTAGGCAACACATTACCGATGATACCGCGCGCCTACCTCGATGACACCGGCTCTGATTCTCTAGAGGTCTCAATGGCAACAAACAACAAACAACAAAATACTTTCTTTTTCTACTCTCTCTTGAAACCCTGAAACAAAAGCAAACTTAAAAAGTTAGTGTGTTTTTTTAAATTAAAAGCTTTTTCTCCACAACTTTCCTTTCGCAAATCTTCTTCCAAAACCTCCAAACGCGACATAAAATCATGAATTAAGTTCTTAACATAACCTACGAACGCGTGAACGGGTGGTGAGATCTTCGCGGGTCGTGTGCGACTGGAGGGAGGGGAGAGCCGACGCGATCTTGTGATGACGTAGACGAATATCTAGGCCGTCGATAGTGAGACCGACTTTTATGGGACTTAATCCTAACCGTCAAAGTATCCACATAGAGACCGGGATATTAGTATGGGAAGGGAAGGGAGGGGAGGACCGTGTTGGGGGGGAGGGGGTGGGGAAGGGACTTATCTTTTGATGGAATTTTAATTTTTGGGGAGGGGAGGGGGACTTTTCTTTTGATGGGATTTTAATTTTTTTGTTTTGGTATGGTTTTTTTTTTTAAATAATTTTTTTAATTAGGTAGAGACTAGTTGAAGTTCGTAGATAGATAACGCGTTTGAGTTATAATTAGGGGGAACGTCGTGTGCGATTTATTTCCGAACTTTTAATGGAAACTTGGAACTTTACTCGAAACTTCCGCCACCAAAATCGCTAGGTGCAACTAACCACAAACCCCCCCTACTGGTTGTTACCTTAGTCAGTTGTTGCCTGGTTAGTTGGTACCTAGGTAAGGCTAGTCCGTTGAGGCAGGCTAATACGAGAGCCTCGTGAGAGAATATAATAGGGAAAGACGGTAAAATGAGTGAGAGAAAAAGGACAGTTTCTGATCACGTTCCGGGAAAAGAGAAACACATGAGCAATGTGGATAGACCGGCGTTGTGCGGGTATTAGTATCGGGCCACAGGTACCCTCCGGTCATCATCCCCCACGGCATATACTCACTTGGTACCCGGTGACCGGGGTGAAATTTTTTTCAGAGCACTGAGGCTTTTTGGGCATCACTCAAACCAGTGAAGCTACCAACATGGGTCCTGGTTCACCCTGGCAGCTTCAACACCCCCCCACCCAAAAAAATTCCCATTTTTTCCTGGGTATCAGACCGACCAGGTCTTTAGTATTTACACTTGCTAAAGGCCTTGTCCACGGATATTATTGGAAATGGGCCCACACTCCAGCTTCACAGTGGATGATGGGCCCCTTGTTTCAATAAAAGCCTGCGTGTGGCCTCTCCGGCTCTACCCTAAACTTAAAACACACAGTACTGTGTTTCTAAAACAGTCTCCCATTTTGTGTGCCAAGGGTTGAGTAAGTGGAACATGGCGGGATTAGGAACCTTCTTCACACTCTGCTACTTCTCCTTCTTTTTAGTATTCTTTTCCGTGTTTTTCTATCATCAGGTCTCAATTGCACTAGTTTCGTAAGTCATGTCACCATCTGAAATGCCAAGGTAGTTTTCAACTCTCGTGACTCTTTGTTTTGTCCTTCTCCTCATCTTTCCTCCTTTCTTCTTTTGCATAATAGAGTTATCCAGAAAGTCAACCTCTGTTTCACCCCCTATCTCCTCTGCTTTAGCCCCCTATCCCCTTTTTCAGTGGTATCCGCAAAGTAATTTTTATTAAATCTGGGTATGAAATGATCAAACTCAACATTTAATGCACAAGGTTCGAGAATAATTATAATAATTGCACAGGTAGGGTCAGTGAAAATATATGTAGCAATAGTTGAGGCGCTCATGATGAAACTCAGTTTACCACCAAAATTGGTGGGAACACTAGTTTGGGTCCCGGTTATTTCCTTTTGTAAACTTTTCATTCCCAGTTATGGGTTTGATGCCCTATTATGCCAAAAGAGGCCATTCTCACCCCCTAATCGCCTGACTTTACGGATAACTCTAATTGTAATCCAATCTTGTTAGAACAGTCTATGCTCTTTGAGTCCTTGCAAAGGTCTCCACTGCCTTGCAATTTCTCACTGTAGATTGTGTTGAGATTGTGTTATCAACATATTACATTGTCGTTGTTGCAATTCGCTAATACATCATGTGCTAGTGGATCAGGAGCTTTCTTAGAGGTTGTTGATTGTGAAAAAAACTTGGGCAATTTTTTGTTTTTAGTGTGGTTGTATGTAGCCTTCATAGTGTACTTTACCTAAGACTGATGTTCGACACATAAAATAATTTGCAAAAAAGTTAAGTTGAAAAAACAGGGAAATTTTTATTGATATTTGCTGAAATTGTTGAAAATCAAACTCTCAATTTTTGAAAAATTAGTTATTGTCTCAAGCATTGGGTTATTATTACAAATACACAAAAAAATACACTTTGCATAGTTGTTCCTCATATGTTGAAATTCTGAAAAAATAAATTTGAAATTGCTTAACCCCATTTTTTCAATAAATAAATATTTGTCAAAGAGGTGCCAAACATCAATCATAGGTACAATAATTGGCCAGTGGGCTTTTTGAAAAAAGAAAAAACACTTGCCTGAAAAACATAATGCCCACATACCCATGCATTACATTTTTCAAAATGCTACAAGTGTTTTTTTTTTTTTTTTTCTTTTTATTTGACAAATTCTTTCCCATTTTTCTTGGTATTTTTTTTTAAAAAAACACAACAAAGAGGCACCTTATGCCTACAAGAGGCCTATATGTACTAAGTATGTGGAAGAGGCTTCTTGTAAAGATAACATGATTCTTTTTTTTTTTTTTTTAAACATTTTTTTAAAATTTTTAGTGCCCTTTGAATGCACTAGGAAATTTCTCCAAATGCTTTGCATATAAAAAAATATTGGTTAGAACTTTTCTAGCATATTTGGAAAGTATATTACAAATCTTCTTTTTTTCACTTGCAACAAAGGTTTTTTGTTTTCTCTTCTTTTAAAATAAAAAAATCTACATCTACATTACAAAGAAGCTTTCAAAATGAATTATCATAGCCTTTCCCTTTGAACAAACCCACATAAGATGATTGTGATAGAACCACAACCAAAGGATTGTCCCCAAACATTTGTGATGACTATCGATGAAATTTTCATTTCTTATTTAAACATACCAACTTTACAAGTTATTATCCATAGTATAATGAACAAGCTAAATCCACCAACAAAGTGATTAGTCATCAAACACATTTACAAAAATTCCCAAATGTCTCCATGTACTCTGATGGACCTCTTAACAACTTGAAAAACTTCATTTGATTCACCTTTAGTCATCATGGATTGATGAAGTAAAACACTATGATAATAACATGCCAACAATTTCATCTAAATGAAGTGGATTTAAAATTAATCAATGTTGGCAAATATTGAGCTCATCAATTTGCATATCCTCCATCTCTAAGCAATATCGTATGATGTTTACATGTACTTGCATGATTTTTAGTAAAACAATCCATACATATGCAACAACAAATAATCGCCAAATGATATTGCTTACGATACAAGTTTAGGGAACTGACAAGTTTAGTATTTATGAACAATGATAATCTTGAATATAGTTGCTTCAAAGGAAAGTTCGTGCTCTTTGTTGTTATCATACATAACATTTGAAATAAGAATATATATTCAATTTTGCTTGTAGTCACATTGTCAAAGGGTATTTGAAAACTATTAAATGAGAACCATTACAATAATTAGAAGACTAAAACAAATCTTGCATTGAAGAATGTGAAAAGAAAATTTAATCATTTAAATTCTTCACACTTTATATGTTCTTTGATGGCTAAAAGTTAAAACTAACTTGCTTGTAAGTGTCTTTTCATTGAATCACTTACATTACAATTACAATCACAATTCAACATTTTTCTCTTTCAAAAATCATTCCTAGAACAAAATTGTTGTCCCTTAAAATCTATGTTTTGAAATGGGGATATTAAACATAACAATTACATCCTAATAACCATTATGATCATGATACATAGTTGTGTTGAATTGGTGAACATGTGCAAAAGGATGTTGGAGGTGGATAAATCACAATGCTTCATGTGCAATGCATGAACAATGCACATTGTATAAATGAACACCCATGCCAAAGGTGCCCAATGTCGTTGATATAACCAAAGGCTCTCTAACTCATGAGGGAATCCAACTTGCTTCTCTTGACTTTGGACCATAAATTGATCCTTTAGTAGTTGTTGAAAAAGTTTCATGTCCATGTGTGTCATCTTTAGCAAAGAGTCTAAGTTTCAATAGTGCATGAAAGACAATGGCTTTTTGACAATATCTAAAATGGGAGTGTAAGATCTTCTAATCTTAATGATTCTAGAGCGATCAATGTTTAAATTTATGTTTTCATTGTTTTGTAATGTCATGGCGGCTTCATAGTCAACTTTGGGCTCCTTGCACACATATTGTACATTGGACAACATGTTAGGGGACAATAAGTTTGAATCATATTGGAGGATGACAATTGGGTTAATTAAGGGGACAACAAGTTTGAACCATATTGGAGGATGATAATCCAATTTTCAGCTTAGTGAGGTGGAGAGAATCTTGGTTCAAACTCGAATAGCAGAATTGTTGGATGCTAGTTTGGTGGAATTGTCTAGGGGGGAATATGCCTCAACAACAATGATGCTAACCAAGAAGGACATTTTTGGCAATTGGAATAAACCTCACATGTGTGGGGATTACCGCCTAGTGAATAAATGGACCCGTTTAGACAAATATGCCATGCCCCTATGGAAGAGATCTTTGATGCCCTTGGTCAAACCAAGGTTTTTAGTACCTTGGACTTGAGGTCGTGCTACCATTAGTCGCCATTGAGGGAAGGTCATAAGGTCAAAACAACATTTTGAGGAATTAACCCCCATTAGAAGAATTGTGTGTACCAATGGAAGTTTTTGCTATTTGGTTTGAAAAATGCCTTTGCAAAATTTCAAAAGGTCATGGATCGAATGTTGGTAGATCTTGATTTTGCCAAATGTTACATTGATGACATCATTGTTTTTAGCTTGACCCCAAGAAATCATATGCACCATTTGTGAGAGGTGTTTAGAAGACTTAAAAAAACATAACCTTAAGTTTCATCCAAGCAAGTGATGGTTCTTTCATACTCAAGTGGAAATACCTAGGTCACATGATTTATCTAAGTGGATTGGGGGTTCAGAAGGCCAAGGTTGAGGTCATTTCATAGGTTCCCCAACCAATAAATGTTAGTTAGTTACGAACTTTTTGAGGTTTGTGTAATTACTACTAGAGGTTTGTGAAAGGCTTTAGTAGCATGGCCAAACCTTTAACCTAGTTGACACAAATTGACCAAAAGTTCATTTGGGATGAAACACAACATAAGGTCTTTTAGGAATTGAAGGCCAAGCTTTCATTAACTCCCATTTTGAGGCGACCCATTCAAGGATGACCGTCCAATTACACATTGATTGGAGCATTGTAGGGTTGGGAGTTATGCTTACCCAATTTGATGATGATGGTCAAAAGTTTATGGTGGCATATGCTAGTTTGTCCAACAATAAAATGGAGGCCAAATACAACTCATATGAAAGGGAGTGCCTTACAGTTGTTTGGGTTGTTTCATCATTCCAATGTTATTTTTATGGTAGCCCAGTCATTTGATTATCGATCATTAGCCTTTGAAACTCCTTATGGAATCAAATTGATTCACAATAAAGTTGGCTAGGTGGACATTTATCTTGCAAAAATATGACTTTGATATAATTCATAGGCCTAATAGGGTTAATCAAAATGTCAATGGGTTGAGTTGGAACCCAAGTTCTAATGAAAAGGATACCATCGGGGTTCATTGGCATGGTGATGTGGATTTAGATACAGTACTAAGATGGCATGCCTCTACATACCTTTGTACCTTATTGGAGTGTTTTGGGGATGTATTTCAAACTAACATGGATGATGGGGATCCCCATGATGTGGACATGGAGTTGGAGGGTAATGGTGCCCTACATATTTATGATGATGCACTTGTCATTGCATATTTGCAAGCATGAGAAATTTTAATTGGGTTAACACCCAAGGAAAGGGATTGTGTTGTGCATAGGGCCAAGCGATTCAAATGGGAAGGTAATTCCCTCCTATGGATGTGGGCATATGGACAAGTGAAAGTTGTGTTTTGCCCAAAACAACATGAGAGCCTTGTGAAGCATGTTTATGAGGAATTGGGCCATTATGGGGTTTGATGAACATATAGTTTGCTCCCAATCTAGTATTAATGGTGAAGGATGCAATTGCAAGTTCAACAATTTGTTTCTAGGTGTATCTTGTGTGATCAAGTTTGAGCATCTTTCAATGCACCTACACTTCACCTACAACCCTTACCAATTATGGGGCTTGGGTATTGATGGAGTTTGGATTTTGTCGGCCCATTGAGTTTGACACCTTGACATAACCAATATGTTTTGGTTATGATTGAGCATTTTTCCAAATTGTTGGAATTGGTTCCATTGTTAGATTGTAATAGTGAAAGGGTGGCATATGCATTTTTGAACATGGTATTTAGTAGGTTTGGGACTCCAACCAAAGTTTTCATTGACCAAGGTACAAAATTTCATGGGGAATTCCAAGAGTTGTGTGAAAAAACATTGATTAATCATCACACAACTTCATGAAACCATCTTGAGGCAAAGGGGTTAATGGAACAGATGGTGGAAATAGTGAAGTGGGGTTTGTGAAAGTATGGTCTCCACAAGGGCCATACTTGAGATTAGGACTTACAACTACCATGGCTAGCTATGGGGTATAGGTTCAATTGACAAGTTTTTCTTTCATCTTTTTCACCATACTTTAAATGTTTAGCTGTGAGTTCGAATTACCAACCTCAATATGATGAAATGCGATGGTAATAACCAACACGGATGATCCTAATGTGTGGATTCAGGCATGTGAGCAGTAAGCCACCTTGTTATGACATGTTATGCCCATGGCTATGGAAAATTTGGCAATTGCCCAACGCCGAGATACATTACGTTATGCCACCATACATGGAGGTGGTTATCGGCCTTAAATTTGGAGTTTTGAACGAAGAAATTATGTTTATTTGCAACAAACAACACTGACTATTTTGGATGTGACTACATGACATGTTATTTTACATGTGTGGAAGGTTTTACCTTTAAGAGTGTTGCTGTTGAAAGGCCGAAATGGTTAGACATGGAAGGACTGTGTGCGCAATTGTGTTGAACCATGTCATCTTCCCAATGTCGATGGCCAAATTAACCCATCTTTAGTCGTGGTTCTTGTTGGCTTAGAATGTATGTTGTGTGGGCAAGCTTCAAGAACCGCTATTATGTTAATTTGTGATAAGTGTTTTCAAGGTTGGGATATGGGATGTTTCATGCCACCAATGGAGGAAGTGCCAATTGGCAAATGTTTTGCCTTCAGTGCACCCAATAGACCTAAGTTCCTAAGGTCACATAGTAGAATTAGTCCAAGGTTTTCTTCCATGGTAATTCACATTTGGCTGGGGATTTGAAAGATTACAGCTAGGTGACTAACCCTAAGGCTCACATTTGCATTCGACCTAATGCTCCTTTTGCTTTGGAACCAAAGTGTTCATCCATGGTGGATTTTCGATAGGTAGTTTTATAATGTTATTTGCTTGAAGGGGACTTCAACCTTAGATACGGGGGTGGCTTGGATGTGGTGTACCATTTAAAATATTTCTATGTTATGTGTTGTGAGTGTGGTGACAATGATCGTTATAGGCATTGATATAGGAGTGCATGACAACTATCAGGTGTGTTAGTTTAGCTATTCAATTAGGTTTTAGTTAATTAAGGATAAAATGGGTTAATTAAACTAATTAATTAATCTCAAACCAATTCAAATGTGAATAGGGTTCAAAATTTTTGTCATGGGATATAATCCCATCTTGTGTGACCTCAAATTACTTTTGGTGATTTGAGATTCTAGAATTGAGTTTTTGCGTTGTAGCTTTCTTTGTTATGCAAATGTTTTAGTTTTCTATGTTTTGGGCTTGGATTCTTGCATTGTTGCAGGTGAGTCAGTTTTTGGTTTGGATGTGGTGTATTGTTTTAGGGTATTTCTATGTTATGTGTTGTAAGTGTGATGACAGTGATGATTATAGATGTCGATATAAAAGTGCGCAACATAAAAAAAATGATTACATCATCACCATAATATCATGCAAATGGTAATCCCTTTAAATTTTGATCTCCAACACATTGAAATTCAACTAACACACTTTTCAATCCAACAAACAATAATTCTCAATGATAAAAACTATTTGTGCGATCTTCATCCACACCTTAAAATGCAATCTTCATTCAATTTTCCAACTTTAACAAGAGAAATTAAACTTGCAAAATTCCATTAAGAAAAAAAATGAACCAAAAATATTAAATATCCATTAGAAAGCTTCAATCTCAACCACCATAAGACTTGTGTTTGAACTTAATTTTTATTTATTTTTAAATGGCCATCATTCAACAAGGCAATGTTTTTAAAAGAAGTTTCCTTATGGTTTTTTAAGTACATGGGAGATGCAATTCTAAAAAATGAGCACCAAGATTTGGTCCACACACCATTCACATCCATGACAATTTGCTAATGCACACACATCAATAAAACAACATCCAACAAACCATACAAATTTCTTATATAAAAACCTTACCAATTTGTGAATACCTCCTTGTGAAGTTATAATTTCAAACCATCAATATGTTGGGGTATGTTCCAATATCAACTTATTTTTCCTTTTTTAAAAGAACCTTTCATCTTGGCTTTGACATTTCAACTTTCTTTGCTAGGTTCTTGAAGTGGGGGTTGGAGGCCCCCCACATTATATGTGCCCATAGTTGTTAGTGCAAACACTACAAAAGTATTCTCTTTTTTGTATCTTTGATTGTCTTTTTGCCTATCTAAGATGTGTCTCGTGGCGCCTAAACAAATCTTGGCGCTACCTATACACACTTTGGGTTCTATTATGCATGGTTTGTGCTTGTAATGGCTAACATGGTTTAAAGTGTGTTTGGGCAACATCTTTTTTTTTTGGATAAAAAATGGATCAAACCAAGTGTAGACAAGGGAAAAAAAAACAAATAATACTTTTGTATTACCTAAAATAACAACTATGGGGACACATAATATTATGACTTTGAGCCCAATTGAGAATTAAGTCCAATTCGACTTACACACTCCTCAAGTCTAGATATTGTATAGGTATAAAATTTTACAACAAATTAAATTTGGTTATTGTGCATGTACGGAGTTCTACAATTAATTGAAACCAATCAATTACCTCTAAAGTTCAACCTACTTGCCAAGTATTCAAAAATGTTCCAAAATATTTAACTTGCTTACCTAAAGAATCTAAACATGTGTTCAAGATTCTTTTCCCAGGTTTTGATTTTAATTCTAATTCAAGCAAAAGGCTAGTTCCATGGTCATGTTTTTATGCAAATTCCACTAGAAAGGTGCCAATTCAAATCCATGTCACAAAAACTTGAACTTGAACCCCTTGGGTTTAACATTCCAAAGTAGAAACTTGGCAACAGTCATATGTTCATTTCATACCATCAACACATTTGGTGGAGCAACTACATCTATACATTTCAACATAGTCAATTGCCAAAGCCATGAGTTCTCACTTTTCACCTTATATACACATTACATGTCTTGTCATTGCATTTCAAAGTTTCAAAATGTACTATGAATAAATAGAGTTCAATCTTGATCCTATATGCTTTTGTAATTTTCAAATAGGTTATATAGTTACCATACACATGATCACCCATGTTTACAGTACATGTGCCATGTGTGTGTATCCACTAATTGTCAATTTTGCCAAGCATAATAAAAATAAAACCACTCATTGTAGCATCATGTGTCTGATATGGATGTTACACCATACTCGACAAGTCTGATTTGAACAACCAGTTGACAGAAGTTAAACTTCTTGGTAAGATTTGTAAGTTGTTAAAAAAAGTTTGGTCTTCTGGTTCCATCCATAGTGCATGCACTATTCACAAATTCATTTTTCACAATCATCAATGTTAACAATCGAACTAAAATATCTAGTTTCCCGATTCCTTAAAGCGCAACCCCAAATCTTCACCCACAATCTGCATAGGCATGTGATCATTTGCACACCAATCCAGTGGTCAAAAGACACTAACACCCTATCTTGACATACTTTGCAAATAATTGCATATCAATCAATGCCAAGGTGCTCGTGTCTTCTAAGCTTTAGAACACACATGCCAATGCACAAATTGACACTTCAAAGCACATTTTGAACAGTCTCCTCAGTCCTCATGTCTGCAAGATATTTGAGGTGAGGTCAAAAGTAGGAGTGCGAGTGCTTTTGGGTTTAAATTTGAAAACTGTGCAAGAGCAATAGTACAATGTTGGTAAATATATGTAGCATTTGCTTATGATTTCAGAGAACCAACACCAGTCCTTAATTTTAGGACATTTTCATGCTAGATGCCAACTACTTATACAATTGATGTCATGGACCTGGTATCAACCCTGCTAGGAAATCAGCAATTGAATCCAAGTATCCTGCCACCTGCCAAGCATAAGCAAACGATTCTAAATGGAAAAACACTTCAATATGTGAGTGCTCATGTAACTCAAAAGGAAGAATGAAATTTGGTCAAGCAGGCCTGCATGCTTTAAAGAGTAAAAGTGTCTGACAAGTCCTTGAGCAACATTTTTCAGCTCATGGTCATGGTGATTCACAATGTAAGAAGAGGAAATACAGAGTCTGAACATTTTGCTAACATTCATGAAAATGTATATGCATGGTTAAGAAAATTTACCTGTTCTGGAATACTGTTGCCTGTATATCCTTCTATAATGATGGCAATTGTCAACCCTAGCACTGCCCATCCACCATTAATTGCTTCAATTTGTTGCTGTCGCTACACTCGAGAAAACAGCACCAAATAAGAAAGCAATTGCTTCATTCAGAAGATTAAACCAGCATGCACCATCTGCAGATCCAAAATGGAAGAAATCTCTTCTCATACTAGTGAAATTGCAAGTCCTCAAGAGCAAATATGCATGTTAAGAGTAGCCACACACTGGTAGTGAGAAAGACCTGGAGTGCTGCACGAGCTTGCAACAGTTTCCATTCTTCTGCAGCCAGTCTTTTGGCCTCCAATGGATCCACCATGATCACCTCTTTCGTCTGCTTCCGAGACCCTCGAAATGTGCCATTCAACTGCCCATAAGCCCCAACAATATCCAAAACTTTAAGAAACCATGAAGCTATAAGTGGACATCATACAACTCTATAAGAGAACCCAGGAACAACCAGTGGCACAGCACAAGTTCACAACCTACTGAATGAAGGATACTACAACCAACTACAGTACAATGGCCTGCACCAAACGCAAACCTACATTTGCTATACCCTAAAAATCTGATATGAATGCTGCACTCAATACAGTACTGCTTATTCTCAGAACTTGACCAAGGCAAATACAGTATTGTTCATTCTCAGAACTTGACCATGACCGCCATATGTATGCAAATTGAAAAATCTAGTTCAGATATGAAATTCCTTATGTATGCAATTGGAGAGATGACTGGCTTGCAGTGCATCATGTTCTATAACTGTCTACACTACAAGCTCTCTGAAATACAGGGCAGTCTAGAGAAACAGGGGTCACAACAAAAGTTTCCTTCCAAACCCTAGCTTCAACAGATCTCTGTTCATGACAGGCTTGAAGAAGGAACAATTCTGAAAGTCTGTGAGGTGTTTCTGAAGGAATATATGGTGGTGAATTACTTCCATCCCTCGTAAAGTTGCAAATCCAAGTGAGCCAAAAAGCTGAGTTGGAGAAACCATAGCCTACTCTAAGGGAGAAAGAGAGAGAGATACATACATCAGTTTCTGCAACGGCGTGGACTGCCACATGCTTGATTTTCTTCAAAGGTCTGCTTTGACCTAGTCCAGAAACTTTCAAGGCTCCAATGCTGCTGCTACTGCTTGAACCTAAATTTCACGAAACCAACAGTTTTTCGTAAGAACTGCAAGTGTACCTTTTGTCTCAAACCAGAAAATCCTCCAAAGAACTCTCCTCTCGCATCAACAAAATACGCAGTTTGGAAGCACAAAATATGTGAGTAAATGATTTGACGAAAAAGAAAAAGAAAACACTCAAAAAGGGGATGACGTTTTCAACTTGCTTGTAAAAGCCAAGGAGCTAGATGACAACAGCGACGTCCTCAAGCTGCTGCTGCTGCTAGACTCTGCGCCTCGGGAGTAAGAAATGTGACGGTAGTAGTAGCCAGACGCTTGTGCAGCTTGTTGTGTGACCATCACGACTCCATTCATGTCCGCCCTCCCACCACAATTTGAAGAAAAACCTCCCCAAAACCGAAAACAAATCACAATGAGGTTCAGCGGTCTCGCCTTTAAAGTGAAGACAACCTCCCAAACCCCCGCCGAAATCTCGATACGAAATCACTACGAGAAAAAACGATTTTCAAACGCTAAATTTCTTCAGTATCTTTTCCGTTGCACAATTGCGCAATCGCAATGGCGAATCGTCCTCCCGCAAGCGTCTCGATTATCCACGAGCGTCTTCAGAGATGGGCTCTTGTGAAGTGAAATCAGTGGTGAAGAAACAGTGCTAGACAAAACGCCCGATTTACACCAGGAGTCAAGGCCAAGGCCGAACCCAAATTTTGAGTGATCCTATTGGTCCAGTCACTGAGATTGGGCTCAAGGTTTTTATTTTATTATTATTTTTTATTTTAAAAAATTTGATAGCGAAAATTCGGCTAATTTTTTCAAAAAAAATAGAAATTTTAGTTGAATTCACATTTCAAAAATGTGAGGCTAAAATAACCTACCCCCTTATTGTATACACCTGGACTTTATTTTAAAGCATATATCTAATTTTCAATGGAGCATATTTGTATGATCAACTTATAATGATTATTGAATATATTTAGTCATATTATTATATAGTCAATGTTATAAATGTGAGCTACATAATTTCATTTAAATGTAATTTAATGTAGATTACATTTCATTCACTATTGGAACGAAGTTGAAGCATGTTCATACTAAGGTTAAAGAATCAACCCAATTTTAAATGCAACATTCATATTGGCATGTAGTTAAATATTAAGCCCATTGGCCTTACACTTTGGTTGACACTCAAGAATTTAAAATGGAGGTGCTGATTTGATTTCCAATGCAAACTATACAAATATTAGCACAAACACAACACTACATTTGTAACTTGTTTACACCAAACATCAAGAGAGAATGGGAACAAGGATGAAAGTTGCGAAACAATTTATGTAAGTATATAAATATTATATATACCCAGGGCATCAAAATAGATGTCTCCATGGGAAATGAAAGGGAAAACCTTATAGTTGGGTGCAATCTCATTAACATGAGTCACAACAAGTGTAACCATGTTTAGTTTTTCACATTTAGAAGTGATAATTTAATTTGGTGTTGAAAATATAAATATTTTTTATATAGTAAAATTCATAATATATCATTGGAACATGTGAATTAATTTGAAAAATATCCAATCAATATTAAGTTCTCAAAAACACTCATTAAGCATTGTAATGTGTGTTGTTTAACATCAAAAGGACTTATAAATAGACTTCAAAACTTTTGACAATTACATATATTTTGAAATCTTTTACATAAACCTTGACATAATAATATAAATAAAATTATTAAAAATTTTGAAGAATTTTTTGAAATTTTTTAAAAAAATATTCTAAAAAATATTCCACCAAAAGTTGTCCCAAAAGTCGACAGGTGTGGTTCGTGTTATCTTGTTTGCACCCAATTGTACAATTTTCTTTCCTTAGAAAATGAAACCCCAATAGCCATAAGCATTTAAAACTCACGACAACAACCTTTTCCATGGTATCTCCCTAGGGAACTTTGCAACACTTAGTTTCCAAGAGAAATGTTGATTTTCTCAACAATTCCCTAAGGAATCCAACTTAAAATTGGGAAATGGAAACTTATAAATCAATTTCTAACAACTTTTTAGAGTTGTTTTTGCCCATATCCCATGTCTACCATGGCAATGAGAATCTCAAATAACAATCATGGCCTTTCATGCTAATCATGCTAAATGAAGGAAGGATCATATTAAAACTTTTTTTCTTGTATAGAATCGATAATCTCACTATAATTTTCAACATCATCGAGTTGAGAAAGACAATAATTGAATTACAAATTGTCAATGTTCTTAGTGTCAAAAGTCTATCATAAACAACTTGTTTTTGTTGGCAAGGTGTTTGACACTAGAATAACAACCCAATGAATGAGTCTAGGGGGTTGCACAAATGTAGATGATTTTGTAGCACACACATGTGCCCATGTGTCATCTTCCAACAATTGAACAATGTTTGGAGAAAGCAAGGTTCTATCTATGGTGAACATTGTTCCAATGTGAAGTCGAAACTACTTTTCAAACATTGCATGTGCAAGTCAAGTGTATTTCTCATTCCTCACATGGTTGCAATTGGTGGGGACAAAGTTCAAGCACCTTGGTCATGGCATTACTAAAAAATGTAAATTAAGATTAACTTTGTTTCCACACAATTTTTCACAACATGGGCATTTTATACCTTCAGGGTTGGTGCTTGCCCCTTGACAATCTAGATTGCACCTTCAAAAACCTAGAGAGAAAATGGGGCTGGAGAGAGGATGTGGCATAGGGAGAAGATGTTGTCCTAGGCTGAAAATGGGCATATGGGTTTCACCAAAGAAAGGATGGGCCCAAAGAGAGGATGTTCCCCAAGGAAAAAATTGGGCCAAGGAAAGGATGGGCCCTGGGACATTATCTTGCCCTAAGGAAAAGGTGATCATGGCAGGAACATTATCATTCACCAAGGACCACTTCATTGTGTGTTTCAAAGGAGGTCAAGGGATGTGAATGTTGCTGATAATGGGTTGGGAATTGGGGAGAAAGATTTAGAAGGATGGACATGCAAGAAAGAAATTGGTTTTGAAGGAGGGGGTGGGGTTGGAGTTTTGGTGAATGAATCAAAATAAACAAGGAATGGGTCTTCTAGGGGGTTCCAACTAGGTTCAATTAACTAAGGCAAGCTTGGTAAATAAGGAAGTCCACATTCCAAGTTGAGTCAACAAAGTTTGCAATCTTGATTGTCAAGGTGTGTTGTAAATTACATTACATTTAATTCATTGCTTTCATACTTAAATTTATTCTTATCCCGATGGTTGCCATGAACTTCTCCAATGGTCTAGGACTTCTTTCACCCAAAACTTTCAAATCTTCTAATTGATAGTCCAATTATGTTTAACTTGGGACACTTAATGAGGTAAACACCTTTGATTTCCATGTGACCCCCCAACCCTAATTACACAACACATTTATGTGTCCCACATGGGCATGCCAAACTAGGAGTTCAATTGAATCCTAATTTAGTCATAAACCCTTCCAGCCTAAAGGGTCGACCCTTGGTAGTCTTGACATGGGGTTTTGACTAAATGAATCCACATTGGGCCTCACCCAGAAAGACATGTCACTTAGGCTAGGCCTAAATATAAACCACCTATGTAGATAATATGGAACCTAAGTTAAATTAATCCCCAATAATATATTTGGCCCCTAGGCTAAGCATAGACCATATGGCACCAAAATTATGTTTAGATGCATGCCACATGGTGCTTAAGTTAAGCCTAGACCTAGGCCACATTACAAATAAGTTAGGCCTAAACCTACATTAGGTTTAGACTTAAACCACATGGCAATTAAAGTAGGCTTAAACCTAGGCCATGTGGCACCTAGTTGTGAAAGATAAGACAACAACACAATTTGGAAAAAACTAAAAGATTTAACAAGGAATTGAGTAATGAACAAGAACTCGATAGTTTTATTGTTTGAACAAGACATAACATAAGGTAGGCATGAAATGAACTAAAAGTACAAAGGTCACAACTTATGTTTGCAAAATTAAAAGGTCGTGCCTTCTTCACCTTTTATTATACTATCCAATGCAACTTTCTAGAATATCATCAACCATAAAAGTTCTATCAATTATGTCTTAAACAACCTTTTAGAAACTTGTGTTGAACACATCTTTTAAAAGCTTTCATTAGCCACGTCTTTTTAAAGCTTTTGCCAACCATAACTTTTTGAACTTTTCATTAACTATTCTTTTATAAAAAATTTCATCTTTTAAATATTTTTGTCAATTTAAAATAAAAATAAATCTATAAGCTTCTACTAGTTTTTCATTTTCTAAAAATTTCCAAGCATATTTTTTTAAGAATCTTTTTGGAAACTTCTAATAACTTCTAAAAATATCTTTCATGGATTTTTAAAAAACCTTTTAGAAAATTTTAATCATATTTTTCAAAGATCTTTATAAGAACCTTTTTTTTTAATAATTTATTGTTCATGACATTAATTAGGAATATATTAATTCATTATGGGTTTAACCTTTAAGGTTGAACCTTATTTATTCACTTGTCCCAAATGGCAATTCCATTTTCACTGTTTTTGTGTTTATCCAACATTTTTGAATGCATCTTTTTATAAAATTTAGAAACTTGAAATGGAAGATGACTATATGGGATAAACATTTTAGTTGCAACTTAATCATAACTTAGTCACAATTACTACTTATTACTTATTTGCGATTACCTCACTACCTACCTACTTAACTTACTTACTAATTAACTTAACCCATTAATCAACATAGATTATGTGGCACCTAGACGTTGGGCCTAAGGCTAAACATTAAGCTTAATCTAGGTGCCACCTAGGCGTAAAACTAGGCCATGTGTTACCTAGGTTTAAACTTAAAGCTAAGCCATGCCACATGTGGAACATAGATTACCTTTAGACCTATGCCACACCAAGTGGCACTTAAGCCTAGGCTAAACATAGACCATGTGGCACCTTTGTTATACATAGACCTATGCCACACCAAGTGGCACTTAAGCCTAGGCTAAACATAGACCATGTGGCACCTTTGTTATACATAGACCTAGGCCACATTTAGGTTAGGCCTAAAACACCTAGGCCACATGGTACCTATGCCTAAACCACATATGTTAGATGGCATCTAGGCCTAAGCCTAAAACTTGGCTATGCAACATCTAAGCCATGCCATGTGTCACATAAGTTAAACTTAGACCTAGGCCATGTGACACTTGAGGTTAAACATAAACCTAAATCATGTCATTTGGCACCTAGGCTAGATGAAATGGCATTTAGGTTAAGTCTATGTTCAGGTCATGTGGCACCTAAGTTCAGACCACTAATCCATATGGCACCTATGCCTAGACCTAGGCTTGCATGTTGCATGTCACCAAAAGCTAAATTTAAACCTAGGTCATGTGGTTAGGCTACGCTACTTATATATGTCCTAAATTAGGTTATTTAAATAGGTAGCTTAGCCTAAATCACTTACATACCTAAATTAGGTATATATAGGTAGGTAACATCAGTATGTAAGTTAAGTATACTAGGTAGTGTAAACTTTTTCATTTGTCCCTAATTGAACAAATGATTTGTGATGTAGCCGCATTATGCAATAGTTGCATAACACTTGATGACATCGCATTTCTAGTTGACCTTTTCACCATAAATAAGTTAAAAAAATTATTGATGCTAAAAATATTTTAAAAGTGGCCTTTAATCAGAAATTATTTTCAACTATCCATTAAACCAAAAGGTGGATTGACTTATTGGTAATCACCATAATTTATTCAAGTAATTAAAAAAATTACAATTGCAAAATAGTTGAAAACAACATGCAATTGAAAAACATTTGGTTAAAAAATGAACATTTTCTTCTAATGTTCACAATGCCTAAATGTTGTGTTTTCTCCTTCAAACTCTTGGATTCATGCTTTGCACTTCTAACCAAGTAAAGTTCTAGATTTTATTTTATTTTTTTCATCCTTTCTTTTTGTTATTTGGTTTTGTTGTTTGGCAAATCAAAAAGGTTTGGCAAATTAGGAAAGGTTAGCTATGGTTTTATTGTTCAACAAATTGGAGGCATTGACTTGTTTTGTTGCTTAGTGAATTTGGTTTTGTTGTTTGACAAATCAAAAGGCATCAACTTGGTTGTATTACTCAATGAATCAACAAAGTTTTGTACCAAAGGTAAACTTCACAATTTTGTCATCTTGTGTTTTATGTTTTTGGAAGTTTGAAGGTTGAATGTTTGCTTTAATGTGTGTGTGTGTGTTTTAATGTTTAGGTCTTGCGTGTTCAATGGTTGAAGAGGATGGGTTTTGTTTTATTGAAAGTGTGAGTGGAGTTGATGAAAATGCACCAACTACCCTCGCTTAACTGCAATCCTTATTAATTTCAAATGTTGAAAATGTGCATCTACAATTTGGCAACATGTCAAATCTTGATGCTTTGCAACTTATGGTTGTAGAAGCACAAGTGATAGCTTGGAGACCACACAGTTGAATGTTTATTTGTTGGGGAGTTTTTGCCATCTACAACAACTTGCTTGTGGATTTGGTAAACACACAATGTTGTAATGCATAATTTGTAAATTTGAACAAGGATCTAATGAAGTTTTCATACAAATATTTACTTTTGGTTAAGGTCAAATTAAATACAACAAAACTAATGGTATAACTTCCATGAATATTCATGTGCAAATTACACATCCTAAGTTGTTTGTTTAAAAGAAGCAACTTCACAAGAAGATGAAAAAACCTACTCATACATGGCAACTAAAGAAGAAAATAACAATCCATCTAGTTGTGCAATCATTACATTTTTTGGCGCCACAAACCCTTGTAAGAAAATTGATGCATAATAATAGGTTTTAAAGAATTTGGTGGCGTGAATTTGCAAAGGTTATAAGCCCTTATTTATTTGTAAAAATCTTTGGCGTTAGAAGTTAGTTTTACACCAATGCTCTTGTGTTTAATTTCGTTTTCACATTTCTCTTGTAGAATTAGAAGTGTATCCTCCCATGGTTAAAAAGATGATATACTAACATGTTCAACCAAATTTTACATTTACATTAATAATATTTTCTTTTAATATTTGGATTTCTTGTGGCAATGTGGATTTTTTTTTTTTTTCTATTTATCAATTTTTTGGATGAAACCTAGGTGCCCATGCATCCTATTGTGGGGTTGTTTGAAGTTAATAAAACAACCAAACAATCCAAGTTGTATAATTTTAGTGCTTATTGGGGAAATTTGGTTTGTTACATTAGGTAATTGCATTTGTAAAGGATGAAGGCATTAATTTGATAGTTTTAGCATCAACTTTACATTCCATCATTAATTATGAACATTTGAAATCTTTCAAGGTTTATGAGGGTACATCCTTTGGGCATATGATGTTTAAGGCATATCCATATGCTATGAATGATATTATGAGAACATTTGGTTAAATTTGAATAAATTCAATGAGTATAGAAAACCTAAAAATATTTTTAGAACAGTGTAACTAATGTTTTCATTACTTAAAGGACTTCTAAAAGGACTTGAAATGATTTGAAAATGACACATTTATGGGAAATTATATATATATATATAACATAAATGATAATAGTAATTTGCACCACCCTATTGGGTCATAAATGTGTTTTGTTGACTTGTAAAAAATGATGTAATGGATATTTTCTTTGATTGTCTAATCCAATTTTGTCACATCATTTTTACTAGCCCAATCATTATTTTTAAACACTAAACATTAAAAAGTTAGGTGTGGATCATTTTATTGTGAACTTATGCATGGGCTCACAATAATGCAATACCTTTTGCAAAGGATTATAATGAAGCCTAAATGTCCTCTATGTTTTTTAGACCATATTAAGAGACCACAAACAACTCACATGTGTTTTTTAAAACTTTAAATTTTTTACAAGTAATCACATACATGTCTTTTGAATAATAAAAAAACATTAAACATGAATGTGAATGAAACATATTCATCTCATGTATTGTATACATGTTAGATTCTAAGGGCAAGAGGCTGAATTAAGAAATATTATGCATGATAAAATAAACATTTTTTATTTTTTTTGAAAAATTCAATTTAAAATGAAACAATTTCTGACATGAACACAAAAAGTAGATTCAAATTGAAAAAAAAAATTATCATGAAAAAATTGGGAGGTTCATTTAGTTTATGACAAGTTGAATACAAAATTAGAAATAAATATAAATAAATAAAATAGATAACTAGTTTATTTGAAATTGACTAGATTAATATGATATTTAAAATTACTTATGCACAAGAAGTTGGATATATTATAATTATAATATGCAAAAGTTGAGAATACATATTTTCATAAAATTCAATAATTTAAAATAGGTTAAATGCAATATTTCATTTCTTGGATCTACTTTTCAAAGAAGAAATGATTTACTAGCATCTACTTACATTTTTTAGAATCTACTTAAATACATATTAAACTTGAAAATTTTCAATATCATTGTCATAAAAAATTTTAAATGTTAATATTCATCATTTAAATATATAACTTTTCAATGTTAGTATATCAAGCCTTATTTTATGACTACTTTTCATTTATGTTGCAAGTAGACTATAAAGATCACGAATTATCTACTTTACCTTGCTTGCACCCATGGATGGGGTCAAACATGTTCATTGTGCCTATTATATACATGTTACATTTTAAGTGCAAGATGCAAAACAATAAATGTGTAGTCTCAATTAAAAGATGGAAGAACATTAAAAGATAGAAAGACATTTAGAAGGTTGGTCTAAATGATAATGTTTGATTAGGTGAAGAATTATAGAGTGTGATGAATGATGAAAGTTCATTGGGTTTAGATGAAAAGCGAACCATTCATTCACTTTCTCAAGTATTTTAAAACACCTTGGTTGCTTTCAATTGAACTACTAATGTACAAATGACAAGGAAGTCCAACCTTCATGCAATGTGTTTGCATATGTGAAATTTTGCATTTGATAAATTCCCCAAGATGTTTTATTGATTTGATAACTTTCATAAGTCTTAACCACATACCAATCTATAAGCAAATTCACCAAGGAAAAAAAAAGGTTGGTCTTTATATGAAATCATATGAATGGATATGGTGACATCTTACTTCTAACTTCATGCATTTGAGATAAAGTGACATGATTAAAGTAAATGAAGCAATTTAGATGAAAAAATGTAGGTTATACTATCAAATAACACATGTAAAAGTTAATAATTTTAAAGAAGTGTTGTAGCATGTATGCCATGGTTTAAAAGCTTAGACATAATTTTCAAATTTTTGGATTTACCATTTCATTTTTAGCATGTGATGCTAAAAATATGTTGCATATACAAGGATACATATACAATTAGGCTATATAGGAATCAAGACTAAAACAATATTAGTTGTGTCATGCCCTATCATTTTTTTGTCATTTGTTTTAAATCCTATTGGAACCTCATATAGAGACAATTGTTTCTTTTTTGGAACAATGAAGATGTTTAGTTAATCTTGTGGCCATATGTGTTACAATGGATGATCTAAACTATTTTATTAGTTCTAACAATCTAAAGCCCTTCTAGATAAACATGCTAGGAATGTGGGACTCCAAGATTCCAAGACAATTTTATTCTAGTACTATTATCTTGTAAGTGATACAAACATCTTATGGAAAAAAATAAAATTATCAAATTTTTGTCTGCACATGTGCTTTACTTTCACCCAAGCCTTTAAAAATTAGCCTAAATAAAAGAAAAAATAATATTATCATTTCTTTCTCTAGTTCCGAAACCTAAAAAATTCAAAGATTTACATTATTTTTATGAAAACTAATGTTTTATAAGATCAAGATGTTATGTCATCATGGAGATCTCATTCATATATATATATATATATATATATAGTTGTTAGACTATGAAGAGGTTTAAAAGAATATTGAATTGGTCATTTTTGTATCTTTTGATAAGCCTAGGTAATGAGTTAGGATTTCTAAGTTGTGTGTTTCACAACATTCGAAAGCATTGTTTTTATGTTGAAAACTATGAAATGTCTTGACCATAATGATTTTAGTATTAATTTTTATTTAACAAAGATCAAGACCATACTTCACACAATTTATAATGTTCATAATAGTCAATCCAAATTGAAGTTCATTACGATTTTAGACTAAATGACTACTTTTACATGACATAAATGTTACTGTTGTTGATAATATTTTGAGTTTTGTTTTTACTTTCCCAAAACACTTCAAATTATTTTTAGCTTTTGAGGAGGGCACCTTATATTTGTGCATAATGCCTCCTCTTGGTGTAGAATCATATTTGGAGTGTAATCCCTTCAAATAAATTCCTATTAAATTTCTTTTCTGCACCAAATTACAATATGATGGTATATGACCTTAGGTTCTTGCTCCCACCCACTAGCCAATTACCATGGTAATTCATGAAGAGCTCATTAGGGGGCATTTAGTGTCTTTCGTTCTTGAATCCATGCTAAAGATATTGTAATACTTTGGTTATTTTCACATATGTTTGTTGAATAATTAATTAATTTTTGAGGATTTCATATCAACAAAAGATATATTCCGAAATATTTCATCAGATTTTTTAGTGTTTTGTTCAAAGAATAAAATTATGAAAATAAAAATAAAAATTGGAGAAAATTTTTTAATTAAAAAATAATTCTCGTCATGATTTTTGAATAAAAGAATTGGTACATGGGTGATTTTTTGAAATTTATTGTATGGTTTTTCATGGAAAATTCTAAAAACAATTTCAAAAATAGCTACCTCATTTTCAAACCTAACTATCTTTCTTTTTAAAAAAATAAAAATTACTTTCATTTCTTACTAACTTTCTTAATAACTATTTCCATTTTACAACTAACTCACTCACTCCTTTTCCCTACCCACCAACATGGTGTAGCCGAACAACGAGTGGCAGGACAGTGATTCCATGAGTGTGCAGTTGGTGTGAACACAAACCCCTTGATCTGGGTAATCTGGCCGCCTCCATTGATGAGTGGCGGCGGATTTCCTCTTCATTAGTTTGAGAGGGAAACTGGATATGCATGGA